>Ga0155197_107_pt1 | contig 90468 bp, 108 predicted proteins | sample RifCSPhighO2_02_FD_106165 | JGI IMG/M metagenome (GOLD analysis project Ga0155197, IMG submission 106165) | Candidatus Melainabacteria bacterium RIFCSPHIGHO2_02_FULL_34_12 | reverse complement strand
GCTGGTTCTGGGAGGATTACCAGGTAAATTTTTTGCTGATAACAATCTAGGCGGAAAAATTATTATTCTAAACTTAAAAGGAGGAAATATATTTATTGAAGAAAACTGGTTTAATAATTCAGTGAATGAGTGTATTTATTTGCGTGGTGGTATAAAGAATCTAAATAATAAATTTAATCTGGTTGAGACAAATGATACAGATGAAGATGTTTATTTGCCTTTAATAAGTGAGTTCTCCAGGCTTTTTAAAGTATCTCTTAGTGAGATAAAATCAAAGCAATTTTATAGACTGATAAGGGTTACATGACTTACTCAAAAATGAAATTTTTAATAGTAAGACTCAGCAGCCTCGGAGATATAATCCACTCTTTGCCTTTAATAAATGAAATAAAGAACAATTTTCCTGACTCTCAGATTGACTGGTTAGTTGGAAAAGACGGATACGGATTGCTCTCCTTAATAAAAGAAATTAATAAGATTTATTTACCCCAGGATATTTTACTTATTCAAAAACAAAATTATGATTATGTTATTGATGTCCAGGGATTATTTAAAAGTGCATTTCTCAGTAAACTGTCTTTTGGTAAAAAAATAGTCGGTTTTAAAAACTCAAGGGAATTATCTCCACTTTTTTATGATTTAAAAATCGATGTTGGAAATCTTTTTATAACTAAAAAACATATCATTCATATGAATCTGGAGCTGATTTCATCAATTACTAAAAAACATCTTTCGAAGGTAAAATTTCTCATTCCGCAAATATCAAATATTGAGAATAAAAATATTAAAGAAATCATCGTTAAAAAAAACAAGAAATCATTACTTTTTTCCCCTGGGACTACATGGAAAAGTAAAATGTGGCCTATGGATTACTGGTTTAATTTAGTTTCAAAGTTATCAAAAGATTTTCAAGTTATTCTTTGTGGAGCTGAAGGTGACTTAAAATATATTAGTGAATTAATCATAAATTTAGATTCTTCTTCTATTGACTATAAGAACTTAATTGGTAAATCATCCTTCTCTGAGTTAATTTATCTGATTCAAAATGTAGATCTCGTTTTAGGAATGGATTCATTTGCTCTGCATATGGCAAGTGCCATAAAAAATGATTTTGGATTTCCTGGGGTTGTAGGGATTTATGGACCTACTTCGCCTCTGAGAACAGGTCCATATAATTGCATTAATAACTGTTTGTTTCTTTCAGAAATGGAATGTATTGCTTGTAGAAAAAAAGAATGTCCTTTAATGCATAATAACTGCATGAAAAATATAACTCCTGATGAAGTAGCAGAGATGATTCACTCAACGCTTAAAAATAATCCCTATGCTAACAAGATTTAGGATTTTCAACCTGAATATTCTGTATTTAAAATATATATTTATATGCTAAACTCAATATCATGATAGTTTTAAATTTAATTGTTGTTTTAGGTCTTATTAGTTTAATGATTATTGTCCATGAATTTGGTCACTGGATAGTTGCCAGGAGGCTTGGATTTCAAACCCCTATCTTTGGTTTTGGTCTGCCGTTTGGAAGTCATATAAAAATAGGTAACTGGAAAAATACAGAGTTTAGATTTCATTGGTTTGTTCTAGGAGGTTACGTTGCTATACCAGAGTTAGGTGATGAATCAAGCGAAGAGCTTTTAAAAGAAATGCCGAATTTAAAATCGCTTAAGACCTTTCCCGTTTGGAAGCGTGCATGTGTAGCTAGTGCAGGGGTGATATTTAATATTCTTTTTGCTTATTTAATGTGCCTAATAATGGTAGCCACCATTGGTCCGCCCAGTTCAAAAGGTAATGTAGTGATTACCGGTCTTCTGGATTCAACATCTATTGCTAAAGAACATGGAATTGTTCCGAATCCCATTGCAAAACAAGCTGGATTAAGAGCTGGCGATGTAGTTCTAAAAGTTAATCACCTGAAAATTAAAGATCCTACTCGAGTTGTTCAAATCGTAAAATCCCATCCTTTAAAAGAAGTTCTATTTAAAATACAACGAAAAACTTTTAAAAACGGAAAGCCAGTCATTAAAACATTTAATGTAAAAGTAATCCCAAATAAAGAAGGTGCTATTGGTATAGGACTAGGGTTGATTAAAAATGGCGAATATGAAAAACCTTCCAGAAATCCTTTTGTCTGGCTTGGTCAGTCAGGAGTAATTTTAATTGAATGGACTGTGTCCATGTTAATTGGTTTGTGGTTAATGATAACTAATATGTTTGGTCTTTCTCCAGCAGGTGCTCCAAAAATTGGTACTGATGATTTACATGGCATTATTGCAATAGTCTCGATTTTTGCTCAGGCAATTACTGTAGACTTCAGAGAAATTTACAGATGGTCTGCATTAATCAGTGTAAATCTTGCCATTATTAATCTTCTTCCTATACCAGCTTTAGACGGCGGACATCTCTTGTTTATGGTCATTGAAAAAATAAGGGGTAAAAGGCTGGCTGAATCAATTCAACAACGAGCCATTCAAACCGGCTTTTTCCTTTTGCTCTTGCTGATGTTTTTTGTTTTATTTAATGACATCAAAGGTTTAATTAGTGGAAAATTTAATTTAATGCCGGAGGAAAAAAGCAGTGGTAAGAAAGATTGATATTCAGATTATTATAGGCAGTAAATCAGATGAATCGAAAATTAAACCAGCTTTGGAAACTTTAGCTGAGTTTAATGTACTTTATGATTTTAAGGTTGCAAGTGCACATAGATCGCCTGAATTTGTTCAGGAAGTTATTGATAATGCTATAAATAATGGCGTAAAAGTTTTTATTACAGGAGCTGGAATGGCAAATCATTTGTCAGGTACGGTTGCAGCTAGAACCACACTTCCGGTAATAGGTATACCTTTTAGCGGTGGGGTTTCCGGAGGAATAGATTCTCTTCTTGCTACGGTTCAGATGCCGCCTGGAGTTCCTGTAGCCACTGTTGCTGTGGACGGAGCTAAAAATGCAGCTATTTTAGCTCTTGAAATAATTTCTATTGAAAATAAAGAACTTCAAAAAAAACTTATGGAATACAGACATAAAGAAGCTGAAAGAATTAAAGCTGAGAGATGAGAGATAAGAGATAGAAAATGGGAAATAATTTTTCTCATACTTATTGGATGTCTAAATGCATTGAGCTTGCAAAAAAAACTGTAGGGGCAGACCCTGACCCTGTGTCTGCCCAATATAACGAAGTCCCTATTGCTGCTTTAGTTATAAAAGAGAATAAATTGCTTTCAAGTGCTGTAAATAAAACAGAAACGAATTTAGATCCTACTGCTCATGCAGAAATCATTGTAATTAGAGAAGCTTCTAAAGTTTTGTCTAATTGGCGTTTAAATGGCTGTACTTTATATACGACGCTTGAACCATGTGCTATGTGTTGCGGGGCGATAATAAACTCTAGAATATCCACTGTGGTTTTTGGTGCTTATGATTCTGTCTCAGGTGCATGTGGATCAGCTTTTCATTTGATAAATGAGTTAAATAAAAATAATCAAATTGAAGTTATTGGTGGAATAATGGAGCTGGAAGCCTCCAGGTTAATTAAAAGTTTTTTTAGCACAAAACGTTAAATTTTAAAATCACCCAGGATATCTACCTGGTGTTTTTGTGGTGTATACCAGGGGTACAAACTAACTCCGCCATTAATTCCATGATCACTTGCAGCTTTTAAAAATCCTAAGATTTCTTGTTTTGAAGTTTTTTGTCCGTCGCCAATTAAATGTATTGTAATGTCATCTCTTTGTGTGTATTGTTTTATTTTTGCAATGGTTTGCGTGGTGTAGTCGTATGCACCTTTTTCTGAGCGATATTTAACCAAGCCGTGCCAGTAAGTCATAGGGGCTATTATGTCAAAATTACTTGCAATGGTTTTCCATGGATAGAATTGAGGTTGTGCTCTTTTTAAGACCGGTGAAAATGTTATAGCTATCAGAGGGTATTTACTTCCAACAGTTTTTCTTACTGCTTTTGCAAATGTTTCTATGACATAGGGGTTTGTAGTTTCTTCAATATCTGCTGCCATGCCGTCCAGTGAATCGCCATCTGGTGTTTTATAAAAGACTGCCTGTAAAAATTTTTTAGCATCTGCAAGGGGATTTTTTAGAAAAACATAAGTCCAGCCAATTACTTTCATATTCCTCTGGTGAGCGGATGAGATGATTCTGTTTAATTTTTCCGGATGTTGTATGGCAGGAGTATTAGATCTGGAAATTTGCAGATAAATTGTATCTATTCCTTTTGATTTTAATTGTTCACAATACATGTCTGGATTTGCCGGGTAGTTCCAGATATTTATCCATATCCCTTTTCCACCTGTAATTAATTCTTTTGAACTTGAAAATGATGGTATAGAAAATATAAAGAGTATGATACAGCTTATGCAAATTGTTAAAAACAAATCAGGCCCAAGATTTTTAAATTTTTTCATAATATTTATACTTATGCAGTTATTTATTTACATATACCCTATTAAAATCATTATCAGTCTAAATTTAGTTAAAACGACGAAAATATACAAATATTGTTTTAGTTTATTTTAAAAAACTTACTTAGAACAAGTAAGTTTATCCTAATTTCTGTTATCCTAATTCTCTGAATGTACCTGCCCTCGTAGCTCAATGGATAGAGCAAAGCACTCCTAACGCTTAGGTTGTAGGTTCAATTCCTATCGAGGGTGGGCATTCTTCAAAAGGTACTTGCATGGATAGGATTTGACCAATTTATTTGGCAAATCCGTTCAGACTAATAGAATCTACCAAGAGATGCTCCAGCTTGTCTGGAGCGATATAAAAAACCAAGGCACTCCTAACGCCTAGGTCGGAGGTTCAATTCCTCTCGTGGACGATATTAGAAATTAGAAATCCGATCATACGTGATAGAAGTCCTGATGAAAGCTAGAGCTTTTTCTGTTAACCTATTGTGTCGTGGTGGATTCAGAACGTAAAAAAACTGTTTATGCACTTGTTGGACCAAGTTGCACATACAAATCAAAAATTGCAATTGAGCTTGCTGAAAAATTACCTTTTGAAATAATTTCAGCAGATTCAAGACTTGTTTATAAAGGCATGAACATAGGGACATCGAAACCTACATATGATGAGATGAAAGATGTCCCGCATTATTTAATTGATCTGGTTGAACCAGGTTCGGATTTCACGGTTGGTTTGTATAAAAGAGAATCCGAAAAACTAATAAAGGATATTTTTGCAAAAGGACAGATGCCTTTATTCGTAGGTGGTACAGGATTATATTTAAATTCGGTCCTTCTTGGACTTTCAATCCCAGAAGTTAAACCTGATATGAGTTTCCGCAGACAGCTAAAACAATATACTCAGGAAGAATTATATAAAAATCTTAAAGACTTAGATCCTAAAGCTACAGAGATCATTCATCCAAATGATAATTTCAGGACCATTCGTGCACTTGAAGTGATCTACAAAACAAATAAGCTTTTTTCAAAATTAAAAACAATGAGAGAGCTGCCTTATGATGTTCTCTGGGTAGGACTTACATTTAAAAACAGAGAACTTCATACAAAATTAATTGAAAAACGTGCTTTCGCTTTTTGTGCAAATGGTCTTATTGATGAAGTGAAAGAGTTACAGAATAAATATGGAATGCTGGATTTATTTAAGCGGACCATTGGATATGCTGAGGTTATTGATTTTTTAAATAATAATATAAAGCTTGAAGATATGATTGAAAAGATTACTTTACATACCAGGCAGTTGGTTAAAAGACAAATGACCTGGTTCCGTGCAAATAAAAAAATACACTGGGTTTACTTAGATGAGTTAGGCTATGAAGAAGCTTTTAAAAGAGTTTTTAATTTAATGCAGGAAGGATCTTTAGCAAAAACATCCATAGCATCAGTATCCTGAGGAATATCTTTCAGAAGATATCCTGCGCTGGCTACCATTGCTGCATTATCAGTACAGTATTTTAAATCAGGCATATAAACAGGAATGTCAGATACTTCAAGAAGTTTTTTTCTGAGTGTTTTGTTTGCTGATACTCCGCCTGCAATTACTATTTTTTTTGTGTTTGTCTTTTTAGCTGCCCAGACAATTTTTTTTACCAGAGTATTTGTAACATTTTCCTGAAAGCTTGCAGCAAGGTCTGCACGATTATAATTTTCAGGAAGTTTTTGAACCAGCCTTAAAACAGCAGTTTTTAATCCACTGAAACTAAAATCATATGGATTTACTTTTGCTTCAGGTAATATAAATGCTTCTGGATTTCCACTAGTTGCAAGTATTTCAAGATTTGGTCCTCCGGGATATGACAGACCAAGTAATCTTCCGATTTTATCAAATGCTTCCCCGCAGGCATCATCTAAGGTACTGCCTAAGATTTCATAGTCAGTAAAGGTTTTTACATTAATTATCTGAGTGTGACCGCCGCTTGCCAGGAGGCATATAAATGGCGGTTCCAGGTCTGACTCAAGAAAATTTGAACAAATATGAGCGTATAAGTGATTTACTCCGATTAATTTTTTAGTGTACTTTTTAGAAAGCTCTTTTGCTTTTTTAAAACCTACCAGAAGTGAAATAACCAAGCCAGGTCCTATGGTTACTGCAATTGCATCTAAACTTTCAAAATTTAATTTTGCATCTCTTAGTGTTTTATTTATAAGATCATCAATTACTTCTTCATGTGCAAACTTTGCAACACTTGGTTTTACTCCGCCAAACTCTTTATGAAGTTCAATTTGTGAAATCACATTATTAACAATGACTCTTCTGCCATCCTCTACAATGGCGCAGCATGTTTCGTCACAGCTTGTTTCTATTCCGAGAATTAGCATTTAATATCCTTTTTAGATTATAATTATAGTTGAAAAAAAAGGAAACACAGGCTTGTCTGGAGCGATATAAAAAAGAAATGCAATTTGACATCATCACATTATTTCCAGACATTATAAATACTTACTGTCAGCTTGGAATTATAGGAAGAGCTTGCAGGGAAGAGAAAATTAAGGTAAACACTGTAGACCTTAGACCTTTTGGACTGGGAAGGCATAAACAGGTAGATGATTTACCTTATGGAGGCGGTGTAGGGCTTATTTTCATGGTTGAGCCTATTTTTAATGCTCTTAATAACATTAAGCGTAAAGATAGGTCAAAAGTTCTCATTACTTCTGCAAGTGGAAGAAAATGGGATCAAAAATTTGCCCAGTCTTTAAAAAATGAAGAACAAATCATTATAATTTGCGGTCGTTATGAAGGATATGATGAAAGAATTACAAATATTGTAGATTATGAAGTTTGTATGGGTGATTTTATTCTTACTGGTGGAGAACTTTGTGCACTTTCAGTAATTGATTCTACTTCTAGATTGATTGAAGGTGTACTGAAAAAAGAAGAAACATTTGACGAGGAGTCTTTTTCTTTTCAAAACGGGCTTTTAGAATATCCTCAGTATACGAGGCCGCAGGAATTTAATAGCTGGAAAGTTCCTGATGTTCTGCTCAGTGGCCATCATGCCCAGATAAAAAAATGGCGTGAGGAACAATCTCTGGCAAAAACTAAAAAAAACAGGCCTGATATGATAGACAATGTTAAATAAATGAATTTATTTCAATCAATAATCCTGGGAATTGTTCAAGGATTTACAGAATTTTTACCTATTAGCAGTACTGCACATCTAAGAATTGTGCCTGCGCTTTTTCACTGGAAAGATCCAGGAACTGCTTTTTCAGCAGTACTACAGCTTGGCACAATGTTTTCTGTAATTATTTATTTCTGGAAAGATTTAATTAAGATTTATGGAGCTTTTATAAATGATTTACTTACAAATAAAAAACTTACTTCTTATGATTCAAAACTAGGTTTTTGGATTATACTTGGCACTATTCCTATTTGTATTTTTGGATTTTTATTTAAAGAACCAATTGAAGCTGGTCTTGCGAGGAGTTTAAATACTGTTTCTTTTTATCTTATATTTTTTGGGCTTCTTCTCTATATAAGTGAAATCTTTTCAAAAGAAACCAGAACTATAGGAAACATTAACCCTTTAGATGTTTTGCTTATTGGAATTGCGCAGTCTTTTGCACTTATTCCAGGCGTTTCCAGATCAGGAGTTACAATATTTGCAGGTTTATTATTGGGATTTAAAAGATCGCATGCAGCAAAGTTTTCATTTTTACTAAGTGTGCCTGCAATTCTTGCAAGTGGAGTACTTGAATTATCCACATTAATTTCTGTCTTAAATACTGGTGCTAGTGAAATTATATGGCAGGAACTTGTAATAGGAGTAATTTTTGCATGTCTGTCTGGATTTATGGCAATTGATTTTTTGCTTAAATATTTACAATCTCATAAGACACATATATTTGTAATTTACAGGGTGATACTTGGAATATTGGTTTTATATCTTAATTTCAGAGGTTTGATACATTAAAAAAAGGATTTACACAAATATAAGCCACATGTGCCTAGCGCAGGGGCTGAACAGCCCGAGGTAACTTCTTGACCAAGATTACTTAAAGTTTATGATATTGTGATGCTTAATAATTGTCGAAATATATAGCAGAGAACACCGATGGCTTTGGAAGCCCCGGAGCAGGCACATGTAGCTAAATAAAATTTGTGTAAATCTAGAATATATTAAAAGGATTTATTTGTTGTATTATATTACTTATTCGGAGGACATATAAATGCAAGCCACAGATGTAATGAAAAATGCTGAAGAGCAGATGAAGAAAGCAATTTTACTTACCCAAAAAGAACTACAAAGCGTTCGTAGCGGAAGAGCAAATCCAGCTTTATTAGATAGAGTAATGGTTAATTATTATGGGGCCCCAACACCATTAAAACAAGTTGCTAATATTTCAACCCCTGATGGAAAGTGTCTGGTTATACAGCCGTACGATAAGAGTTCTCTAAAAGATATTGAGATAGCAATAAACAAATCAGATATTGGCATGACTCTAAATAATGATGGAAATGTATTAAGGATAGTAGTTCCTACTTTAACTGAAGAGAGAAGAAAGGAACTTGTAAAAATTATAAAAAAATATGCAGAAGACGGGAAAGTGGCTATAAGAAATGCTCGTCGTGACGGACTTGAAGCCATTAAAAAACTTGAAAAAGAAAAACAAGTTTCAGAAGATGAATCCAGAAAACAACAGGAGCATCTTCAAAAAATTACTGATAAACATACAAAAGAAATTGATGATTTAACGGCTTCTAAAGAAAAAGAAATATTGAGTGTTTAATTGTCATTGACATTTAGCGTTGTTTATAAAACGGTCTTTGTACAATCGTTGCAGAAACAAGTTTCCCCCTGATATTTACAAATAACTCTTTGCCGATTTCTGTATTTTCAGGTGTAACATAAGCTGTAGCAATGGGATATCTAAGTGTAATTCCCTGTGATCCGCTACATACAATTCCAATTTCAGAGCCATCTTTCTTACATACTTTGTAGCCTTGTCTTGCTATTGCCTTGTCATTTATTTTAAGACAAACCAATTCCTTTTTTAAACCTTCCTTTTTTTGTTTTATAAGAATCTCTTTTCCTATAAAATCTGAATCTTTTTCAAGCTTTACACTCCATCCTAAACCTGCTTCAAGAGGTGATGTTTCATCATCTAATTCATGTCCATAAAGTGGATAAGCAGCCTCAAGCCTAAGAGTGTCTCTGGCTCCAAGTCCGCATGGAATTACACCATAATTAATAAGTTTTCTCCATTGTTCAACCGCAAGCCTTGGATTATCAATAAAAATTTCAAATCCATCTTCACCTGTATAACCGGTTTTGGCAAACCAAAAAGGTCCATATTTTCTGATTTCAAAATATTTTTGTAGATTTAAAGCATCTTCACTGATATTAAAAGCCTGACTTAGTGAAGTTATTGATTTTGGTCCCTGTACTGCAAGAAGTGAAATATGCTCTGAAACGTTTGACAATTCTACATCAAAGCCTGATTTGTATTTATTAAACCAAGCCCAGTCTTTTTCTATATTAGAGGCATTAACTACACATAAAAAATCTAAATCTTTTCTGTAAATAATTAAGTCATCCACTGTGCCGCCGTTTTCATTACAAAGCTGTGTATAAAGGCCTTTGCCTGGTTGTTCGATTTTTTTTATGTCATTAGGAACAAGATAATTTAAAAATTTAAGTGCATCTTTCCCTGAAACCACAAATTCTCCCATGTGTGAAACATCAAATATTCCACAGTTTGTTCTGACTGCATTATGTTCTGCAATAATGCCCTGATATTGAACAGGCATTTCATAGCCTGCAAAATTTACAAGTCTTGCACCTGCACTTTTATGTTCTTCAAATAAAGTTGTTTTTTTAAGGGTTAGCACTGAGGGATTACCATTTATACTACGTTATTAAGCTTATATTATCTCTTAACTTCACTCCGAAATTATATCCTATATGGGCTATGAAGTTATAAATACTGAATATGATTCAGAAGATGAAAGTATAAACAATGCTTTTGATCGTATATTTAACAGAGCATCTTGTAAATCAAATAATTTTACAAAACAAAAATTAAATAATATTGAAGAAGATTATTTCAATATAAAAATCATGAAAAAAGAATATCCAAGTTGCTATCAATACAATGTTTTAATTATGCTTGCAAAAAGACTTCTGGAAGAAGAGAATAAACTTGCTTACAGTGCACTTAATGATTAGTTATAAGATGTTGGTTGGTTTTATTTTCAGAAGTTGGTTTAAGCAATCTTTCTAACTTAAATAATCCAAGATCATATTCAGATTGACCACTCATAATTAATTCAGTTATTAATTTACCTGTATAAGGACCCATTAATATTCCATTTCTATAATGACCTAGTGCCAAAATAAGGTTTTCAAACTGTTCTGTCTGTCCTATTACAGGTAGGCTGTCTTTGGTCTTTGGTCTAAGTCCTGACCACATCTTTGATATAGAAAACTCACTATATGCCGGAAGAATTCTCTGGAATAAATTCAATAAAGAATTAACTCCATGAACAGAATTGTAAAATGGATTTAGACATTTCTCTGTGTTTATTTCTTCATAAGTGCTTCCGACTAATATAGAAGAAGTTTCATATTGGTTTGTAGCAGGTCTTGGCAAGAGATAGCCTTCTTTGCAAAAAATTATTTTTTCTAAAGATTCTAAATCTTTATTTGATTCTATTTGGATAACTTCGCCTTTAACAGCTTTAATAAGATCTTCACTTGTACCAAATAATTTTTTCAGTAAATCATTGGCCCATATGCCATTACACAGAACAAAGTTTTTTGCATATATACATTCGTTATTTTTTAGCAGGAGGCTTTCAACTCTTGATTTTGAAACATTTATTTCTTTTACTTCGGAATTAATATAATCTACTTTTCTTTCAATACAATATTCCATAATTGCTTTAAGAAATTTTGGATTATTTATAAATGCTTCTTCGTGATAATAATATGCATTTAATGCTTCTTTGGTAATTTGGGGTTCCAGTTTCGAAATATCCTGTTTATTTATAAATGAAATTTTTGAAGAGGTTATGCTCCTTAATTTTTTGATCTCATTTTCTTTTTGTGCAAATTCAAGATTTGAAAAAATAAGATAGAGAGAGCCAGACTGTGAAAAACCAAGATTTACCTTGCATTCTTCACTTATTTGTTTTTGGAAGTTTAAAAAATATTCAAAGGATTTCAGGCAAAATTCTTTTAGGGAATGGTTTTCCATTTCACCAAGCTGAAATGGTGTTAAAAGACCGGCAGCAGCTTGTGATGCAGGTATGCCAAGATCAGATGAATTTATAACAGCAATTTTTAGTTTTTCATTTTCACTTTCATTGGCCAGATGTGCTGCAATTGAATTACCAATTATCCCCCCGCCAATAATGACTATGTCGTAGTTTTGAGCCATGTCGTAATTATTACGCAAACAGTCTTTAACAACAAGTATGGATGTAGTGACATTGTGATGTCTCTACCTGTTGTAAGGTATAATATAAGCCATTATTAGGAAACAACTATGTTATGCCCATTTTGTAATTCAGAAAACAGCAGAGTTCTTGAATCAAGAACTACTGAAGAAGGAAGCAGTATTAGAAGGCGCAGAGAATGCGAAAATTCAAGCTGCAATAAAAGATTTACTACTTATGAAAGAATTGAAGTTATGCCGGTTCTTGTTGTAAAAAGATCCGGTGAACGTGAACCGTATTCCAGAGAAAAACTTAGATCAGGAATAGTTCGAGCATGTGAAAAAACCCTTATAAATGCTGAACAAATCGATAACAGCATTGAAAATATTGAAAACGAACTGGCTAAACAAGGGAAACGTGAAGTAAGCAGTGCAATTCTTGGAAAACTAGTTTTAAATGAGCTTAAAGATCTGGATCAGGTTGCATATGTAAGATTTGCCTCGGTATACAGGCAGTTCAGAAGCATTGATGACTTTATTAAAGAATTACAGGATCTTCAGTCTGATAATGCAGGTTTTAAACTAAACAGCGGTGATTTTGTTTTAAGTGCAGATAGAGAGTAGAGACGACCCGACAGGGCGTCTCTACTTATACATTATTTTTGGCTGATTAATTCTGATTTGTAGTTCTTTGCCTTGTTTTGTTTTCATTTCTTCAAGAATTCTAAATGCTCCGAAACTGCCCTGTCCCTGCATTTTTGCAGCACCATAAGCCATGCAAGCCTGAAAAAGCATGGTTCTGGTGAGGGTTTTTAATTTTACTTTTTTCCTCTGTAACATTCCAAAGCCAAACAACATCCCGCTGATAAACATGCCGATTGCATAATAAATAACAAATGGATTTGTGAAATTTAACGGTCTTGCAAAACTAAATAAAAGTGAAAATGTAATTAATAAAATAAAACCCAGAATCATTGGAACTGCCATGATTAAAACATCTTTTTTTATATTTTGAACTTCAGGTGTAAGTGTTTCTACTACCTGCATAGCTACCTGTGATGTTAATCTGTCTTTTTCCATACGTTTTATCATTTCTTTTGTATAGTCAAAAGCCGGATCAATCTTATCTTTTTTTATAAACCTGTGATAAATACTTCCCCAGGAAGAAAAATCTTTCTTATGATCCAGAATATATCGCTTAGCATGATTTATATAATTATTTATTATTTGATTTATTTTTTCGTCAGCCAAAATATTATCCTTTCTATTATTTACTGCTTATAAGCGAAATGCCTGTCATTTCTTTTGGTTTATCTATATTCATAATATCTAAAATAGTAGGTGCAATATCTGCAAGACTTCCGCTTTCTTTAAGTTTACACTTTTTAAGTGTTTCATTAATAAGTATAAATGGGACTGGTTTTAAACTATGTGCAGTTCTTATAGAACCGTCATCGTTTAACATTTGTTCAGCATTTCCATGATCTGCAGTTATAAGTAAGGTACCACCGGTTTCCTTTATAGCTTTATAAATCTTTCCTAGAGCCTTGTCTATAGCCTCTATAGCAGAAACAGTGGCACTAATAATACCTGTATGACCCACCATGTCAGCATTTGCAAAGTTCACCACTAGTAAAGAATAATTTTTTGAAAGAATTGCATTTATAGTTTTTTCAGCTACTCCTTCTGCACTCATCTCTGGTTTAAGGTCATATGTAGTTACTCTTGGTGAAGGTATAAGTATTCTTTCTTCACCTTCAAATTCTTTTTCTCTTCCCATATTAAAAAAACTAGTCACATGACGATATTTTTCTGTCTCTGCAATCCTAATCTGTTTTTTACTTAAAAGTGCAATTATTTCACCCAGTGATTTTTCTTTGTTTACTTCTGGCAGCTCGTTTTTAGTAAATGCTGTTGGAACCACAGGATCTGCGAATTCTTTATTATGCAGTTTTGTGTCATATTCAGTTAAACAAACATAATATAAATTTTTTGGGAAGCAGTTTCTTGTAAACTCAGGAAATTTATTTTGTGTAATTATCGTAGATATTTCTCTTGCTCTGTCAGGTCTAAAATTAAAAAATATTACTGCATCATTGTCCTGAATTAAATCTTCTTTAGTACCAATTAATGTAGGCATGATAAATTCGTCAGAATTTTCAAGCGGGCATTCGTTTCCATCCTGTGTTTCTTTTTTTTTACCTCTTTCATATGCTTCTTCTACTGCAAGAGTTACATTTTTTGCATTTAAGCCAATTCCCTGAGTTACAAGATCATAATATCGTTTAATTCTCTGCCATCTGTTATCTCTGTCCATTGCATAATATCTGCCGCAGACAGTAACTATTTTCCCATTGCAAACTTTTATTTTTTCTTCTACTTTTTTTAATAGTGGAATTGCGTTTTTAGGAGGATCATCTCTACCATCAGTAATTGCATGAAGTAAAACCTTTTCTATTTTATTTTCTCCTGCCAGTTCAAACAATGCATATAAGTGTCCAAGATGGCTATGTACATCACCTTCGCTTATTAACCCCATCAGATGAAGCTTTGATGAGTTTTTCTTTACATGCTCAATTGTATTCAGTAAAATTTTATTCTTAAAAAAAGATCCATTTTGTATAGTCTGACTTATAAGGGTTAATTTTTGAGTTACAATTCTTCCGCCTCCAATGTTTTCATGACCAACTTCTGAGTTACCCATTACTCCTTCAGGCAGTCCAACTGCTTTACCGCTTGTATTCAGTATGGTATTTGGATAATTATTTAAAAAAAAGTTGAAGTTAGGCAAATTGGCTTGAGAAATTGCATTGCCTCTTTTTTCTGGGGATGCTCCCCAGCCGTCAAGTATTAGTAAGCAGACAGGTGTATCTTTCATAGGAACGTGTCAAGGCACGCTTCTACATTATAATGTACCCATGACAATTCTTGAAAATGATTTACTGAATATAAATACAGAAGATATTAGATCTGAAATACCATCTTTAAAGGATATTGTATTTTTTAACAGCGGCTGGACAGGTCCTACACCATTGCCTGTATGGAATGCTATTCAGGCTTCTTTTCAAAATCAAATTAAATCAGGTCCTTCATCTAGAGACGCTGTTAAAGCTCAGATTAAAGAAGTAGCAGAAGCTAGAAATAAAATTTCGAATCATTTTTTTACACAGCCTGAAAATATTTGTCTTACGACATGTACTACTCTTGGAATAAATATTGCCTTGAATGCATATAACTGGAGTCCAGATGATGAAATTATTACCACTAAAAGTGATCATGCCAGTGTAATTATCCCCTTATATAATCTAAAAGAAAGATTTAACGTAAAAATTAAATTAATTGATCTTGATCACAATGATCCGCTAACGTCTTTTAAGAAAAACATTTCAAAAAATACAAAAGTTGCTATATTCTGTCATGTATTTTGGAATGATGGACTCGCTTTACCGCTAAAAGAAATAATCTCAGAACTTAAAAATAAAAATATAATTTCAATTATTGACGGTGCTCAATCAGCTGGTGCTATGCACATAAACCTGGACGAATTAAATCCTGATTATTACAGTGTGCCTGGACAGAAATGGTTACTGGGTCCTGTAGGAACTGGATTTTTATATGTTAATAAGGATTTGTTAGGGAAAAGACCGCCATGGCCATCTGTTTTAGGCTATGAATCTGCCGGAGATCTTGATGATGACGGTCAGTATGATTTTAATTACAAGTGGAAAGCAAAAAAAGATGCAGGTGTTTTTGAATTTGGCGGAATGAATAATTCTTTGTTTGCTGGTCTAAGTTCTGCAATTGACTTTGCTTTAAAAAACAGACAGCAGGTTGATATTTATAAGCGAATATATTCTATGTCTGAATATTTTATAGAACGATTAAAGGAAAATCCTAAAATAAATGTTATAACTGGTAAAAACCATGCAGGGTTGGTCTCATGGCAGCATAAAGATATTCTTTCCTTGGACATAGTTTCAAGACTATGGAAAGAAAATAAAATATTAACCAGGGAAGTGCCAAATTTTAATTTTTGTCGTGCAAGTATTCATTATTTTAATACCGTAAAAGAAATAGATTATTTAATTGAATGTTTAGATAAATTAAGCTAATTGTTTTTTTTATTTCACTATACCAGTGGCACTGACTTTAAAACCAGCTGCACTAGCTAAAATAGCTCTTGGCACTAGATTAAAACAATAAGCTTGGATGCCTGCCTTTTTTAGTATCTTTATTTCATTTTTATTTGGATGAATGCCATTTTTTAAGCCGCATACAACAATCCCTTTTTTTGTATTGTAATTGTAAATATTAGTCATAGGAATAAATAAAGCACCTTTTAAAGGATTGAATCCAGATAAATTCACATGATCTTTTATTTTATATTTTTTAGCTCTAAGTTTAGAAATCGGATAAATAAAATCTGTTATTTCCAAAATCTTTTTCTTATGATGCTTTTTTCCACTGCTTCTGGTCAATTGTTCTTGCATTGCTCCAAAACCTTTCAAGCTTATAATAGTTTCTTTCTTTCTCAGTCATAATATGAACTACCAGATCTCCAAAATCAAGCACTACCCAGTTACTGTCTACAAACCCTTCCTTTGAAATTAATTTATAGTTTAATTTGGAGAGTTCTTCTTCAATATTAGAAGCAATAGCTTGTATTTGCGGCTGGCTTTTGGCGGTAATTATTAAAAAACAACTTGAAACTACAGTTAATCTGCTTACATCTAAGAGAAGTATATTCTCACCTTTTTTTTCTTCAGCAGCATTTGCTGCTATAAACGAAAATCTTAAATCATTATTCTGGCTGTTTAAACTCTTTTTTTTCTGTTCAGTTCTTTTTTTTCTGTTTATGTTTAAACTCAAATTAAGTTTAATCCTTTCAAATCAAAATCAGCTTTTTATCTGCTTATCTACTTTCAAGTTTACCAATACTTGCTAATAAAAGCCAGAAGGGAATAAAAATCTGTGGACGGAAAAATACAGTATCTACCATGCCATGGGTGATAATGCCAATAAGTGAGAGGAAAATACCAAGTGCTATAAAGCTGTTTTTTGTCCAAAATAGATAATGTAATTTTAAGAATAAGACTAAAAGCAAAAGACAGAATATTAAAAGTCCCATTATTCCTGCTTCAATTCCAAATTCAAGGAAAATATTATATGCCCCAAGGGACTCAAACCCACTTTTCATATACAATCCATAAGTTAGCCTAAACGTTTCATTGCCAGGTCCAACTCCAATTAACCAGTTTTCTTTAAACATTTGCAGGCATGAAATCCAGACATTTAATCTATAGCTGTTACTGCTGTGTTCTCTAAGTGTAAAGATTGTTGAAAGCCTTTCTGTGAACATTGGGAACACAAAAGTTAAAACCAGATAAAGGGCTAAAAGTACTATGCCTATAAGAGTAAAAATGTATAAGAGATTTTTAAGTGATTTAAATACATGTTTTTTATAATTTAAATAATATATTGAGATAAAAAATCCAAATAAAAATAATGAAATAAGCCCCAGGTAGCCACCTCTTGAACCTGTAAAAATAATACAGAGCAGCATAGTTAAGCTACTTATTAAAAACAAGATTTTATAGAATCTGTTCATTTTTATTTCGAGTGGAATAGTTATGCTAAGCGGTAAAACTAAAAGTAGAAATCCAGCAAGCAAATTAGGATTTCCAAGTGTTGAATAAACTCTGGTATGAATATTTTCAATTAAAGGATCTTCCCATGTAGCAAGTGGTTCAACACCGCAGATATATTGATAAATGCCAATTACTGAAACAACAGTGGCACAAAAAATAAGAAATATCCATAAGTATTTATATGCAAAATCAGAAGAGCTGTTAATCGTAGTTTTAAACATAAAATATGCAAGAAACATAAGAATATATTTAGCAAAACCAATAACGCTTTCTTTGAAAAAATAAGAGCTGAAAGTGCTTATGCAAAGTATGAGAATAAAAGTAAGAATAATTAAGTCAATGAAATCAAATCTTCCTGATTTAAAATTCTTGTTAAATATAATATTTGCTAAAAAAAACACAAAACAAATCAGAATAATATATCCAATACCAAATCTGGCGCTTGAAAACTGAGGTAAATAAAGGCTGCCAAGCAATATGCTTAAAGAGGAAAGTAATACATAAAATAATATTTTATTTTTACTTAGTTTACTTAACATCTAATTTATTTTCTTCATTCATTTAGCGGATAAATATTAGTTACTTTTCCGTTTAATCTGTAATTAAAACCTTCAAGCTCTATAGGATTGCCTGTTTTAATTTTATTTCCGCCAATGACATATCCGTCACTTGTTTTTAAGGCAATATCAGTAAGTGTTATGAAGTAATCTTTTATGTTTGTTTTTGTGGGATCCTCAATTACTTTATGAGAACCAGAAAGACCTGGAATGACAGTCATCTTTGGTTTAGATTCAGATTTAATTATTGTTAATTTTGTATAAGGTCGGTTTCTTATTGTAATGCCTGTTTTTTTACCAACTTTAAAAAAATCACTCAATGATTTTTGGTCAGTCGAATATATGTCAGGCAAAATAACCTCTATTGCGATTTCCCCCTTGCCTTCTATAATTTTGGTTATTGAACTTTTTTCTGCTTTTGCAAATATATAGCTTGTAATACTGAAAACCAGGGTTAAAAGTAACAATAGATCCAATAAATTTAATTTTAATTTTGCTTTCACGGTTTATATTATATTATTTTATCTAATATTATGTTGCAAGAAGGATATTTCGATAAAGTTTATTACAGATTATGGCAAAGTTCAAAAGACAATAAGCCTCTTGCAAATATATTTGCAATACATGGGCTTGGCGGACATTCTACATGGTTTGATAAAGCAGCTCAGAAATTTAATGAACAAAATATAAATTTTTTTTCTTTGGACTTACCTGGCTTTGGACAAAGTAAATATCCAAGAGGTAAGGTTGAATCTTATAAAGTCTGGCTGGATGTTACTAGAGATGCTCTTGAAAAATATTTAAAAACCTTTAATGTAAATGCTCCTGTATTTATTTTGGGGCATAGTATGGGGGCGTTAATTGCAATTCTTTTAAGCAAGAGTGTAAGAGCCCATGGCTGGATATTAGCAGTTCCTGCATTTGAAGGTTATCCTGATACATTTCCATTGTCTAAATTTATTTTGCCTGTTTTATGTAAGTCTCTGGTTAATCCAGAGGAAGAAATAATGGTTCCATTTGGTCCTGAGTTATTGACAAAAAATAAAGAAACACAACTTGAAGTTAAAAAAGATCCATTCAGATTTATTAAGCTAAGCGCGGAGATTTATAAACATGTTTTTTTTCTGACCAGATGTGCAAAAACCCCACCAATCATAATCAATGGTCCGGTTCTTATGCTGATTGCTGGTAAAGATAAGGTTTGTTCAAATGAGCATATGGAAATCTATTTTGAAAAAACGCAGTGTGAAAATAAAGTTAAAAAAATATATCCAGATTCATTTCATGATTTGTTTCTTGAGGATGAAATGCCTGAAGTTGTAAGTGATATTACAGACTGGATTAAAGAGCATTGTAAGTAAAATATTACAGATTCTATTTAAAAATTTAAACTAAACAATTGATTAATCATCTTAATAGAGTTACCCCTATTTAAGCTAGTCAAAATGGGGGTTTTATATACATTAGATATTTGGGTGGGATTATATGAGTAAAAGTGAAGAGCATGGTAAGGCACGCCTTATACGGGAATTGTTGTTAAAAACAATAGGCAGAAATCCTGATTTATTTACTTATTATGTCTCAATTTTAGAAGCAAAAAATTTACTTCCTGATAGAGAAGATTCTTGTTTAAATCAGATTACTAAGAAATCAAGACCACATAGAAAATTATGTGATGGGTAGGAATATCTCAATTTTCCAATAACTGTGGGTCCTGTCGCCTTCAGGTACCCTCCAGATTTTCGTCACATAATTCCTCAATCTGGACGCCTCCCTTCCGGCGCCACCCGCAGTTATTGGAAGTTTCAATATGAGGTTATTAATTTAAATAATCTAGAACCTCGTTAACCCGATCATTTAATTTTTCACCTTGAACTATATATGTTCTTTTTGTTAATTCCCATTCTAAAAGTACTTCACGAAAAAGTCTGTCAATCTGATTTTGATATTCTTCATCGTTCCACCTGAAGCCATCTTCTTTTGGTTTTATTAAGCGTGGAATGTAAATTATATGAGAATATTTAAGAGCCTGATTATAGGCAAGTTTGTAATATTTCTCAGATTCAAATGTTTTTGCACTTTCCCAGCTCCATCTGACCCAATGAACCCAGCAGTCAATGGTAGAACGATCAGATAAAAATTGATTAAGTTTATTTTCTGCTTTAATTTGTTCTTTAAGAACTTCAAGTCGAAAGTGATGCGGATCTTTTATTTCGTAAATGTTTTTATATCCAAGTTTTTTACAAATAACCCTTGCCTGCTCATCTAATAATTTTAACCCTAATTTTTTTTTAAGATTTTCAGCAAGAGTAGTTTTACCTACTCCTGCTGAGCCAATAATTACAATTCTTTTTGGAGATTTACTAAGCATTCTGAGTAATATTATGATACTTAATGTTAGACTAAAAGGTATACAAAGGTAAAAGGTAAAAAACATGAAAAAGTTGATTGTATTGTTGAATGTTTTAATTATGTTTTCTATGCTGCCTTCAAAAGCCGCTAATATCAAATATTTGGTTCATACCTCAGCAAAAGACATTGAATTTAAAAAGAAAAAAGCACTTACTTGGCATGCAAATAATATTGAAACTCAAAAATATTTTTGGTACGACACAAAAAAAGATGCTCTGTGGTTAAGAAATAGAGCATTAAGATGGTATGACGATAATATAACCAAAGGAAAATTTTATTTTGTTCACGCTGATCATGAACTGGCTTTTACGAAGAAAAAAGCATTAAGATGGTATGACAGAAACAGTGATTAAGTGATTTAAATATTTAAATGGTTTCTTTAGATAAAAACAGACTTCAAGTTGCTGATGAAATTCTAGAAATTGAAAATCCCGGGGAATTTCGGTGGATTAATATTATTGAAAAAGCTGAGAAGAAGTTAAAATTATCAAGCAATGATTCTGTTATTAAAATAAATCTTGTAAAAACCACGAAAGAAAATTTATATTTTAATATAGTTTTTATTAAAGAATTAAAGTCATATTTAAACAATCCCTTTAAGCCAGGCAATAAACTACCTATGTCAGGCTCAAATAAAATTACATGCTTAATTATTCCTACAGGCATAGGCGCAAAGTTCGGTGGATATGCGGGTGATGCAAATCCAATTGCAAAAATACTTTCTATGGAATCTAAGCATTTACTCACACATCCAAATGTAGTTAATGGTGCGGTTTTAAGCGACCTGCCTAGTAATTTAATATACCTTGAGGGTTACTTGCTTGATCAATTTTTGCTTGGCCAAATTAATATAGTTCCAAGAAAAGAAAATAAAATAGGAATTATTTTTGATAGAGCTATAAGTGAAGAAAGGCTTAGATATGAATTAAACGTCTTAAATGCACTAAGAGCATTTTACGGATGTGAAATCATAGGGTGGACAGTACTTAAAAAGCCTTTAAACTGCATGCCACAGGTAAATGATTTTGGTTTTTCTTCAGGGAAAATCGAAAATGTAGAAGTACTTATTGAATGTGCGTTACATTTAAAAAATAAAGGTGCTACTGCTATAGCTATTTGTGCTTCAATACCTGATTTAGATTTAAATAAAAACTATATTTCAGGAAGTGGAATTGATCCTATTGGCGGAATTGAATCAATGATTTCTCGTATAGTTTCTGCGACGACCGGCCTTCCTTCGGCACATGCACCAGCTCTTCTGTCTGATGAAAGGATTAATTATGCTGCAATATCGCCACTTTCTGCCAGTGAATATATTGCTCAAACTTTTCTTCCCTCTGTAATAAGCGGACTAAGATATGCTCCGCAAGTTGTGCCATATGATCTAGAATCTGCTTCATTTTCAAAATCAAATGCCGACATAAAAAAAGTTTTGGTGCCTTATAATGCCTTTGGTTCTCCGGGAGTATTTCATTTATGTGAGAATTTATCAAAAGTAATCTTAGTTAAAGAAAATGTAACAGCTTTAGATGTTAATCCGACTCATTTAAACTTACAATTTGATTTTATAAACAGCTATTTAGATTTAGTAAGCATAGAGAAAATTAAAGAATCAGGTATGGATCCTAGTGTTTTTAAGAGACCGATAGAAAGTATTAATGAAATCAACTAACCAGTGTACTTTTCTTCCCTAGAATTAGTTCTTTTGCTGATTTGTTTAAGTTTCTTTCTGATAAACTTTTTGCAAATAATCTTCTTAAAATTGTAGGAGATAATCTAGATTTAAATTTTAAATCTTTTGAAATATTGTCTACTACTAGATTTATGGTTCGTGTAGAAAGCGGTATTTTACTGTTTTTTAAATGGTTTGCAATTAAATAATCTTCAAGGGAAAGGGTGGTTCTGGCATTAATATATGAGAAATATTTATCAGTTAATTTTGAAAGTTTGTCATCTAAAAAAGAAATTTGATTTCTAGATATAATGATTTGATTTGCAGCTAGATTTATATCTTTTACTTTTAAGGATAATAACTGTTTTATAGTAAGTCCGCATTTTGCAATTAATGTAAAAATTAATTTGTCTCTTATTTGTAAGAATTCATCCTCAGGTATATTTTTAATTAATTCAAGTATTTCTTCGTACTTGACCGGGAGATTGTAATTTACTTCAGGCATTGGAAGTGATATTGAAATAAATGGATCAGGTACATTTATGCCTGATTCTATTAGATATTTCGTAAAGTTTCTAAGCACAGTAATTTTTCTTCTGTATGAAGCGTAGTTATATTTATTTTTTATATTTCCAAGATATTCTTCAACGTCATTTTTACCAGGCAAGTTATTTATATCGATTCTTAGGAAATATTTTAAAAACTGCAGTAAATCTATCTGATATGCTCTGTATGTATGATACGGTGCACATTTAATATTTTTTAGCCAGGCAAGATAATTTTGTACTAGTTCATCTAATGGTGGTATTGTCATAGTCATAGTAAGTTAATTGAATCAATGTCAATTATTACTTCTACTTTATCATTTTTAGTGCTTAATTCAAAATATTTATGAAATATCTGATTCTTAATCTCTTTATTACTGATTTTGCAAAGTATATGCTGGCGATACTTACCATGTAATTTTGTAAAAAAGCACGGAGCAGGTCCTAGAAAGGAACATTCTTTCTCTGGAATTAGTTTTTCTTCTTTTGCTATGTTTGAAAGTAAAGTTAGTGTATGGTTCGCATAATTAATACAATCTTTTTCTGAATATGATTGAAAAACCAATCTTATAAGCATTGTAAATGGGGGATATTTAAAATCCTGTCTGTGTTTTATCTCGCTTTGATAAAAAGCTTTAAAGTTATGTGCTGTAACATAACTGAACAAAGGATTCTCAGCCTGATATGTTTGAATGAATACATTTCCAGGTTTATCTCCTCGTCCGGCACGTCCGCTAATCTGAGTTAAGAGTTGAAATGCTTTTTCACCTGAGACATAGTCAGGGAAATTAAGCATACTGTCTGCAGATATTACTCCGACTACAGTTACATTTGGCAGGTCTATTCCTTTTGCTACTATTTGAGTGCCAATTAAAATATCAGCTTTGCCGCTTGAAAACTCTTCCCACAGTTTTAAGTATTCATCTTTTTTTCTGAGCTGATCACTGTCAACTCTTATAGCTTTTGCGTTCTGAAATGTCATTTTAATTTCTTCTTCAAGTTGTTGTGTACCCAAACCTGTAAACTTAAAATGCGGACTTTTACATTCAGGACATACAAGTGAATGCAAATTTACTGCTTTCTCAAAACCGCAATGATGACAAGTCATTGAACCTCTGTTTTTATGATAAACAAGTGGCACAGAGCAGTTTTTGCAATACTGTATATAACCACATGCTCTGCAAAAGGCAGTACTGGAATAGCCTCTTCTGTTTAAAAGTAAAATTATTTGTTCTTTCTTTTTTAATGCTTCTGTTATGCTGCTTTTTAATACATTTGAAATTATATTTTTTTCTGATTTAGGATATTCTTCTCTTAAGTCCACGATATGAACAGTGGGCATAGGGATATCTTCAATTCTTTTTGGAAGATTGAGAATGGTTTCTTTGGTGGTACATTCAAAATATTCATCGACATTTGGTGTAGCTGTGCCTAATACCACCGGGCATTTTTCTATTTCGCCTCTTTTTTGTGCAACTTTTATGGCATTATATCTGGGCATAGGTGAGGCTTGTTTATATGAGGATTCATGTGCTTCGTCAATTACTATAAGCCCGAGATTTTTAATGGGGGCAAGTATTGCAGAGCGTGCTCCCAGAACAATCTTTACTTCGTTTTTTTGTAATTTATCCCAGTAAGTTAAACGTTCACCTTTTCCCAATGAACTGTGCCAGATGATTATTTCTTCAGATTTAAATCTGTTGCTTAGCCTTTCATATATTTGCGGCACAAGATATATCTCAGGGACTAAATAAATCACAGTCTTATTTTTCTTCAATGTTTCGTTAATCAGATTTAAATATATTTCTGTTTTACCTGAACCCGTTACGCCATGTAAAAGAAATGTTTTGTATTCGTTTTTTTGTATTGAGTCATAAATATTATTAAAAGCATTTTCTTGCTCTTTGTTCATAATTATATTTTTTGTTTTTACTGAAGCTGGTTTTAATTTAAATAATATTTCGTGATCTTTTTTTGTCTTTTTGTAAATCGTCTTTTTAATTTGTTTTTTTAAAATATCTTTGTTCTGGAGTTGGTTAATAAGCTGATAAAACCTGGCTTTGCTGAATCTGGATTTTTGCATTAAAAACTTATAACTTAAGCATTTCTTCTTGCTTTGAAGTAATTTATTTATGATAAATAACTGATCATTGTTTAAATCATCAAGTAAGTCCTTTTCTTTTATTAATTTAACCTCATGGCTGTAATGATTTAATACTTCGGTGTTTGCTGAAAAAGATAAAACTGTTCCTATATTTGTAAAATAATATTTGCTTATCCACCGGGCAAGTTCCAGGTATTTTTCATCCCAAACCGGATTTTTACAAATTATGTCGTATACAGGTTTTATATGGATGTCTTTGTCTATGAGTTCAGAAATTTTTGAAGTAAGGACCTCTATTACGTATCCATTTACCTCTTGTTTTCCAAATGGAATATGTACAATAGTTCCTGATTTTATTTCATTTTTTATTTCGTTAGGTACTGAATAATAATAAATGTCTTCGTCTTTTGTGCTGGGTAATAAAGGAAGATCTACCGCGACTTTTGCATATTTAATTTCATCTACAATTATCATAGTCATACATTAAATCCACCTGCATATTCAATATGAGCACCGGTAATGTAATCACTTTTTATTACATACAAGACAAGATCTGCAAAACCTTTTAAAGATCCTACTTTGCCAAGGGGGATTTCTTTTTTAGGATGAGGAATGCTGTTTTCCATTACGCCTGGAGATATCATATTAACTAATATTTTATTTTTAGCTTCATCAAGTGCATAAGATTTTGTCATAAGCAATACCCCGGTTTTAGCTATTTGATACGGTAGAATTCTTGGCTTTGCAAGTATTTGCCCGCTTGAAGCATATCCAATATTAATTATTCTTCCGAGATTACTTTTTCTAATTAAGGGCAGAGCATAATGAGTGCAGTAATAGGTCGAATTTAAATTACTGTTTATAATTTCATGCCATTCTTTTGTTTTAAGAGTGTTCAGATCTTTTATTAAATAATTACCCACGTTGTTTACCAGAATATCTAACTTTTTAGCATGTCTTTTAATTTTCTGAAACATTCCGGATACTTGCTTTTCATCCTTTAAATCTGCAGAATATAAAAAAGTTTTAATCTTTTTTAGCCTTAAATTTTTAATAATAGATTTAGTTTCAATACTACTTTTGTAATAATGAAGAATAATATTACAGCCTTCATCTGCAAGCTTAAGAAGAATAGCTCTGCCTATGCCTTTTGCTGCGCCGGTAATTAATGCAGTTTTTCCTTTGAGTAAATTGTTAGTCACATGAATATGATATCAAGTAGGACTTGCGCAATTAAAAGCCACAGGTGACTAGCGCAGGGGCTGAACAGCCCGAGGGAACTTCTTGTCCAATATTATTTAAAGTCTACGATAATGTAGTATCTTATTAATCTCGGATCATATAGCACAGAACCCCGATGGCTTTGGAAGCCCTGAAGCAGGCACATGTGGCTGAATAAAAATTGCACAAGTCCTGTTAGGTATAAATTAAACTTCAAGAAACTTGCCGATTGTTCTAATTTTTTCCTGTCTGTCTTTTTTTATTTCTTCCGGAGTTAATTTGCTTAATTCTTGTAAATGATGCTTAAGTGATATGAGTAAATCTTGGCTGGTTTCTTTTGGATTATAGTGGGCTCCGCCTTCAACTTCAGGAATTATCTCATCTATAATTCCAAGTTCAAAAAGATCCTGGGCAGTAATTTTCAATGCATTTGCTGCATCAGCTGCTTTATCTTTAGTTCTCCATAAAATTGCAGAACAACCTTCTGGTGAAATTACTGAATACACAGAATTCTCCAGCATTAATATTCTGTTTGCTACTCCTACAGCAAGCGCTCCACCTGAGCCACCTTCTCCTATTATTACTGAAATAACAGGAACAGTAAGACCTGCAAGTTCACGCAGATTCATAGCAATTGCCTGGCTTTGATTGTGGGCTTCAGCTTCAAGACCAGGATAAGCACCAGGTGTATCAATAAAAGTTATTACCGGAAAATTAAACTTTTCAGCATGATAAAAAAGTCTTAGAGCTTTTCTGTAACCTTCAGGCGAAGGCATTCCAAAGTTTCTTTTTTGATTTTCTTTAATATTTCGTCCTTTTTGTGTACCAATTGCCATAATGGTTTGACCATCTATTTCAATCAGTCCCCCGACAATAGCATAGTCATCTTTTCCAGTTCTGTCGCCGTGTAATTCATACCATGTAGGACTTATTAAATTAATATAATCAAGTGGATAAGGGCGTTGCGGATGTCTGGCGATTTTAACTTTATCAATCGGGGATAAATTTTTATAAATCTCACTTTTTACATTTTCATATTGAATCTTTAAATTCTCAACAGTTTTTTTGTTTCCGTTATGAATGGTCTTACTTTCAAGTTCTATTATTTGTTTTGACAGAGCAAATAACGGTTTTTCAAAGTCTAAAGGTACTATGTTGTTTTGTTTCATGTTTGTTAAACCCAGGCTAATAATTTTTCAAATGTGGTCTTATTCGTTCCGTTTTTTTCTGAAGCCTTACTTTTATTCTGAGAGTGTAATTTTATTTGATTAGACAAATACTGTTTTAATTCAGAACGTGAAACTATGGCATCAATCTGTCCGTTTTCAAGCAGATATTCAGCTGTCTGAAAGTCCTTTGGAAGCTTTTGTCGGATAGTTTCTTCAATAACTCTTCTGCCTGCAAAACCAATTCTTGCTTTAGGTTCAGAAATAATTATGTCGCCAAGCATTGAAAAGCTGGCAGTTACCCCGCCAAAAGTAGGTTCAGTTAATAATGAGATATAAAGCAGTTTTTCTTCATGTAATTTTCTAAGTGCGCTAGATGTTTTTGCCATTTGCATGAGACTTAAAATACCTTCATGCATTCTTGCACCGCCGGAACTTGAGACAATAATTACTGGAAGTCTTTGTTCTATTGCTTTTTCAATAAGTCGGGTAATTTTTTCTCCTACTACTGATCCCATGCTGCCGCCAATATACTGAAACTCCATTACAGCCAGTGCTACACCTTGATTATTAATAGTCCCGATTCCGGTAGTAATTGCTTCTTTTGAACCTGAACTTTTTTCTGCTTCTTTTAAACGATCTTTATAGGGTTTTAAATCTGTAAAGTTTAAAGGATCGGTGGGATAGATATTTTCATTTATTTCAATAAAGTTTCCAAAATCAGTAAGCTGCTCTATCCTTTCATTTGCAGTAACTCTGTGGTGATATGAACAGTGCTTACATAGTCCAAGGTTCTTTTTTAGCTCACTGGTATATAAGAGTTCATTACATCCAGTGCATTTAGCCCATAAAGTACATAAAACCTCATCACATACAGGTGGCTGGGTTTTTAACTCATGCACGCTGCCTGCTGTAGATGTACCATTTCTTAGTTTGGCGGCTTTTTTAAGTTGCCTGTTTTTGAAAAAATCTTTTAATCCCATTTATGTATTTCCTTTAATGCTGATTTCCAATCGTTATATTCTAATGCCTTGGAGTCTTCTTTTTAGTAAATCAATAATTTTTGTTATTTGTTATGATTTTTTATCACCTAAATCTATATAGGGATTATACAATTTGACAATTAAAGAATAAAATAAAAAAAATTTAATTAATGAACGGAGATTGATGTCAATGTCAGAAGTTAAAAAAAATAACAAATTACAAACAAGCAAGAAAGATGTAAATATTGCATTTATTGCAAATGGGGTTAAAAACCTCTCTGAATCTGGTATTTCTCATGATTCTACATTTGCATTAATGCTTGCTGCACAAGATTTGAAGATAAAAAATATAAATATTTTATATACAGAATCCAATTATTTAAAAATTATTAATAATAAAGTTTTTGCTAAGTTTGATAAAGTTACCGTAAAGCAAAAGGCCGGAGAGCATCTTAATGTAGTAAGTACCTCTGAATATTTGCTGGATTCAATAGATATAGTTTTTGCCAGAAAAGATCCTCCTATAAATCAGGATTTTCTTTCTTATCTGTTAATGCTTTCAATGATTGATTCTTCTAAAGCACTTATAATAAACAGCCCCTTAGGCATGTTAAAGGCAAATGAAAAACTATATGCTTTAAATTTCCCTGACTTAATTCCTGAAACACTTGTTAGTTCTCAGCCGGAAGAGATAAAAGATTTTTTAAATGATAATAATGAAGCGGTTTTAAAATCTTTATATTATATGGGCGGGCGTGAGGTTTTTTATTTGAATAAAAATGTGAAAGAAAGTTTTTCTACCATTGAATCCAGTCTTCGCAATGAGAGTCCACTAATAGTTCAGAAATTTATTCCTGAAGTTAAAGCTGGCGATAAAAGAATTATTCTTTTAAACGGTAATCCTATTGGTGCTCTTGCACGGATTCCAAAAGCCGGTGAGTTCCGTGCAAATATGAATCAGGGTGCCAATATTAAGCCTGCTGTTCTTTCAAAAAGAGATTTAGAAATATGTGAAGAGTTAAAACCATATCTTCAAAAAGACGGATTGTATTTTACAGGCATTGATGTTATTGGTGATTATTTAATTGAAGTAAATGTTACAAGTCCTACCTGCCTGCAGGAAATTGAGAGATTTACAGGAAGACAGCTTGCAAAAGAAATAGTTCTCTGGGCAATTGAGGAAGTAGGGGCTTGCTGCAGCAAGCCCAATACTTGTTATCTATAGTAGTTTTGAAGGTATTTTGTGACAGTCTCCTTTAGCTAAAACTGTGAGTAGCTATCAATATATGGGTATATGTTTTATAAAATAGAATAATGACTTTATGGAAACATTAGCAACAGATTTACAAATAGCTCAGATCATAATCATAAGAATTATGGTTTCATTTGTGCTTGGTATGCTTATAGGAATTGAAAGAGGAATAAGTCACAAAGCAGTTGGTTTTAGAACATTGTCTTTGGTTTGTGTTGGTTCTACGGGATTTACTTTAGTTTCAATTTATGGGTTTCAGGATGTGGACACTTCACGCATTGCTGCACAGATTGTTTCTGGTATTGGTTTTCTGGGTGCAGGTGCAATATTACATACAGGATATGTAACTAAAGGACTTACCACGGCTACTGCACTTTGGGTTGCTGCAGCAGTAGGTATGGCATGCGGTACAGGAATGTTTCTCCTGGCATTTATTATTACTTTAATGTCATTGGTTTTACTGTGGGTATTAAAGCCGTTTAAAATTCACCTGGATAAAATGGTGGATAACGATAATGAGAAGTAAAAGCTAAACTTACTCTTCTCTACTTTTTAATAAAGCTTGTAAAGTTTCATATCCACCATGCTTTGCAAGGATTCTTTCTGCTTCAGCCTCAATATTATTTGCTACTTCTAAAATAGCAGCTTCTAAAGCAACTACCTGGCTGGGCTTTTTATCGCTTGTTTGAGGCTCATTGCGAAGCTGATAAGCTCTGTCTAATATCCTGTCTCGTTCAGTCTCAACTTCTTCTCTTTGAGCATTAGCTTCCTTTGATTTTTTTAATGCTTCAATACTTTCAATATATCTATCAAAACCTCCATGCTTTTCAACAAGTTCCTTCAGTGCTGTTTCTGTGTCAGCAACAGGAGGGCTTTGAGAAGCAATATATTGTTTGGTTGCATCTATAATGCCTGTTGTTTCAAAGTTCTGTATAAGAGGAAATATTCTTTCCAGCTCAGCTGTATTTTCATCTTTTCTCTGATCTACAAATTGTTTAACTAGTCCTAAAAGATCATCTACGGTAACACCTAATTCAGCAGCTAAATTATTTAAAGGGTTATTTGGCTGTGCTTTTGCTGTTGCTTTAAAAAAATCAAAAATATTTGTAGGTCCTGAGAAACCACTAATAGGTTCACCGGTTTCGCCGTCAATTGTTGCAGAGTGTCTTCTGGTCAAACTTACAGCTGCTGTAATTAACTCTACATATCCCTGTGCTCCTTCAGCTATTCTTGCAAGTGTAGCTTGAGATGTTAAAGCTTCTGCTGCTTTTTTAGGATCATGTTCTTCTACAATAATAGTGGTAGTAGTTCTAACTCTAGTCTCTCTATCAGTAGTCGTTTCAACTTTTTTGCTTAGTTGAATGTCTCCGGCATTACTTAATTCACTAATAGCTCTAAAAAGACCAAATAGCTTTGTTACTGCTCCTGTGAGTTGCTGAATATTACCATCTCCACCTACTGGACTAACATTTGCCATAATTTTTCTCCTAAAATAGTTTTCTCTATTTTGAGACTAGCAAATTTTTTAATCCTTAATCTAGAGTGAAATATTAAATTATTTTTAATCTATCAGCTGTAGTTAACTAATATTTTTTAATGAAAACCACTGAAAAAATATAAATTTGTATAATTAGTTAAGAAAAATTCCTAAGCGTGATAAAAAATGCGCCAGGCGCGAATCGAACGCGCGACCAATCGGTTAAAAGCCGAGTGCTCTACCCCTGAGCTACTAGCGCATGGATGATAAGATCGTAAGAACCTAAATAGATTAGCATATGAATCTATATGCAGCATGCTATACGTTTTCAGCTTTTTTACTTTTTTACTTCTTACTTCTTACTTCTTACTTAGCTGTTCAAGAGAGTATTTAAATATTACATTTATAACGCCAAATATTGGAAGTGCAAAAAGGACACCAACTAAACCTGCTGCTTTAAGTCCTACCAGAATTGCTATTAAAACAAGGACTGGATTTATTCCTATAGCATCGCTCATTATGCGAGGTGTAATGAAATTATCTTTGATTAATCTGGTAAATCCTTCATATACTACAAGAGGTATCCAGATTTTAAAAGGATCAACAAATCCTACTACTAATATTGCTGGAATAAGTCCAATCCATCCGCCAACTACGGGTATTATGCATGACAAAAAATGCCAAAGTGCAAGAAGCAGTGCATAAGGCAATTTCATAATGAGATATGTCATAAACATTACGGTGGCATTTATTGCTGCCAGCTTTACCATTCCTCCATAAAATCCCCTGAGACATTTATCAAGTTCAATGACTATTTTATGAATATGATGTTGATATTTTGAGGGTATGTGTTTTGTGAACTCATTAACAATTTTATGACCGTCCAGAAGAAAGTAATATGAAATCACCGTGGTAATTAGTACATAAAAAATAATATGAAATGTATTAAGTGCTGCACCGAGTATGTTTGTAAGTGAATCTGTGCTTAGGTTACTTAACTTGCTTGATATTCCTTCTGTAACCGGAGGCAGACTTACAGGTATGCCGGTACGATTCAGCCGGATTTCAACCTTCTGGAGAATGTTGTTTAAAGAACAAATAATTTCTGGTATTTGAGTAGTGAATTCTCCAAATTCTTTTATTACTTTGGGGACGAGGAATATAAATAAAGACACTATCAAACTAATTAAAAATAAATATACGAGCATTACTGAGAAGGCTCTTATCTTTACAATTTTTGTTAAGAGATCAACAGGACCAATTAAAAGATATGCGATTAAAATAGAAATTCCAAGAATAATCAATATGTCAGAGAAATACTTAGCAAACTGTAAAAAAGCAAAAAGTAAAAGTAAAATACCTGAAATTACTAAAAATTGTTTTGCTCTTCTATCCCAAAATTCTGTCATTTTTATTTCCTTATAAACATTAGACGGAGCTAAGCATCTTTAGTGGCGAAGGTTTGTGTTTTTATACCTTTTGTTTCACTTCCGGTCCTGTTAATAAGTGTACCTATTTCTTCAATTTCAACAGCAATTTTATAATTACTTTTTAATGGACCTACACCACTGGGTGTGCCAGTTAGAATAATATCACCGGGATATAAAGTCATGATTCTTGAGACAAAACTAACAATATACGGAATGCTGAAGATCATAGAGCTGGCTTTAGTGCTTTGAACAGGTTTATCGTTAACATATGTTTTTAAAGTAAGGTTTTGGTATTTAGGATAAATATCTGCTGGAAGAATCCACGGACCGACAGGGCAAAAAGTTCTGAAGCTTTTCGATCTGGTCCATTGACCATCTTTTTTTTGCAGATCTCTAGCAGTAATGTCATTTGCACATGTATATCCCAGAACATAATCTAGAGCTTTTTCTTCACTTATTTTCTCCACCTCTTTTTTTATAACAACAGCTATTTCACCTTCATAGTCTATTTGCCCGACATCGTTTGGCAAAATAATTTTTTCTTCAGGACCAATTATGGTGTTAGATGCTTTTAAAAAAATAACGGGTTCTGAAGGTATCTCCGCATTAAATTCTTTTACATGACTTTTATAATTTTTACCAATTCCAATAATTTTTGTGGGCTCGACACATAAAACCGGGTGCAGATGGTTAAAATTATAGGGATTACCAGTTTTATTTGGGTAAAAAATTGATTCTATAGGATAAACCAGGTTATCATCCTGGTCATATAAACCAAAGAATTCAATTTTTTTTCTTGGATGAAAGAATCTCCCTAAAAAATGCATTTATATTTTGCCTGTATGCCCTTTCGTTGTTATGTGTTCTCTTGTTCTTTCGCCGATACGCCGTTACTCCCCAACGCCGATACGTTCTTTAAGTGCCTTCCTGCCACGAGTTCATGTAATGAATTTGTTCAGGCGTAAGCTTATCGATATTTATACCAAGAGTTTTAAGTTTTAAGCTGGCAATTTCCTTATCGATTTCGGAAGGAAGAATTTGGACGCCTGCTTTTAATTTCCCTTTGTTTTTTACCAGATATTCAACTGCCAGAGCCTGATTTGCAAAACTCATATCCATAACCAGTGCAGGATGTCCTTCAGCTGCACCCAGATTAACCAGTCTTCCTTCAGCCAGAATGAAAATATTTTTACCTGAAACTTTATACTCTTCAAGAAACGGCCTTATGGTTCTTTTTCCTTGGGACATCTTTGAAAGTACATCAAGATTTATCTCAAGATCAAAGTGTCCAGAATTACATACTATGGCACCATCTTTCATTTGTTCAAAGTGTTGTTTATCAATTACAGATTTATTACCGGTAACAGTTATAAAAATATCACCAATTTTACATGCTTCTGACATTGGGAGAACTTGAAAACCATCCATAGTAGCTTCAATAGCTTTAATAGGATCAATTTCAGTAACTACTACTCGGGCACCCAGTCCCTGTGCTCTTTTTGCAGCTCCTTTTCCACACCATCCGTATCCTGCCACAACTAGAACTTTTCCTGCAATTAAAACATTAGTTGCTCTGATAATACCGTCTAGGGTGGATTGACCTGTGCCGTAACGATTATCAAACATGTGTTTTGTCTGTGAGTCATTTACTGCTATTGAAGGGAATGTTAGAACTCCGTCTTTTTGCATGGCACGCAGCCTTACAAGACCCGTCGTCGTTTCTTCAGTAGTACCGATAATATTTTTTAGAAGATCTTTTTTGTCTTTAAGTAGAGTAGCCACAACATCTGAACCATCGTCAATAATTACATTTGGTTCATGGTTTAATGCAATGCTTACATGTTTTCTGTAGGTATCAGTACTTTCTCCTTTAATTGCAAATACAGATACATTGTGGTTTTTTACAAGTGCTGCTGCAACATCATCCTGGGTGCTTAAAGGATTACTGGCAATGAGCAAACAATCTGCACCTCCTGCCTGTAAAGTAAGTGCCAGCACTGCTGTTTCAGTAGTGACATGGCAGCAAGCAGAAATTTTAATTTTATTTAAAGGTTTTTCTTTGGAAAATCTATTCATTATGCTATTTAATACCAGCATCTGGCTTTTAGCCCAGTTAATTCTGTTTTCGCCGGTGCCTGCAAGTGAAATGTCTTTAATTTCGTTTTTTGAAGCTGTCATTTGAGTCATCTTATCTCCTTCATTCATTATTTATCCAAATCATTTTAACAAATTCCAATATAATTGAGTTGTTATGAAATATACACAAGAAGTTGACACAGACTTAAAAAAGCAATTAAAGAATATTCCTTCATTGTCTGGTGTTTACATGATGTTTGATAAGAAAGGAAGTGTTATATACATTGGAAAGGCTTTGAACTTAAAGAATCGCATTAGGTCATATTTTAATGTTACTTCATGGAAAGATAGACCAAAGCTCTCCTTTCTAGTGCCTAAAATCATTGAAATTAAGACTGTAGTGACCAGATCTGAAAAAGAAGCATTAATACTTGAGGCAAATTTAGTAAACAAATATCAGCCTAAATATAATGTAACTCTAAAAGACGACAAAAAATTTCCATGGCTGATGATTACTTATGATGAAAAATATCCAAGAGTTGTACCCATAAGAGATGTCATAGGATTTAAAAGAAAATTCCCAAAGACAAAAAATAAATTTTTTGGTCCGTACAGCGATTCTAGTGCAATGTGGGAAACATATAAAATTCTCAAAGAAGGATTCCAGCTTAGGCTTCGCAGAAAACCACTTTTTAAAGACAGACCATGCATGAATTATCATCTTGGACTTTGTTCTGGTCCATGCCAAAGCTTAATTATCGATGAAAATTATTACAAAATCGTGAGGCAAGTTGAAGATTTTTTGCTCGGCAAATACGATGTAGTTTTAAAAGATTTAAAAAGTCAAATGAAAGAAGCCAGTAAAAATCTGGAGTATGAAAAAGCAGCAAGGTTAAGAGATACAATTAAAAAAATTGAGAAAGTATTGGAAAAACAAGTCATAGTAAGCGATGACTATAAATTAAACCAGGATATCTTTGGATGTTACTGGGATGAAAAGTTTATGGTGCTTGAGCTTTTGCTGGTAAGAGAAGGAAAAGTAATTGCTGTCGAGTCTTTTACAATTGAGCTTCCTAAAGGTACAGAGCCTGCTGATGCATTTAATGATGGGGTAAAGCAATATTACACGAGGATAGATGATGATAATTTGCCTAATGAAATAGTTGTCCAGTTTGATTTAAAGGAAAAAAAATATGTAGAAGAATGGCTTAGCGGGAGATTAAATAAAAATGCAACTGTAATATATCCTAAAAAGGGTAAAAAATTAGAACTTGTAAAGATGGCAGAGCGAAACGCAAAATTATCCCTACAGAGGGTTTTATTGTCAAACCATTCAATGGAAGAGACGTTGCATGCAACGTCTCTGGTGGAATTAAAGCAGGAATTAAATTTAAAAAATTATCCGCATCGCATTGAATGTTTTGATATTTCACATCTAGGTGGCACTGGTACTGTGGCAAGTATGGTGACTTTTATAGATGGAAAACCTGAAAAATCAGAATATAGAAAATTTAAAATTAAATCTCTGCCTATCGGAAAGATTGATGATTTTGCATCGATGAGGGAGATTGTTTCAAGACGGTATCGTAGAGACGGGGTTACCCCGTCTCTACCGGATTTAATAATCATCGATGGCGGCAAAGGCCAATTAAATGCTGCAAAAGAAGCACTGGAAAATCTACAAATTGATTTTACAAAGATTGATTTAATATCTCTAGCCAAAAAACGTGAAGAAGTCTTTAAGGTAGATAAAAGAAGTAAGGGCGAGGTTACCTCGCCCTTACTTCTTGACCGAAAATCACAAGCATTATTTGCACTTCAAAGAATTAGAGATGAAGCTCATAGATTTGCTATAACCTTTCAGAGAGACACCAGAGCAAAAGATACGTTTGAATCCAAATTGGAGAAAATCCCCGGTTTAACAAAAGCAAAGATTAAAAAGCTGATGAATTATTTTGGATCTATTAAAAATATTCAGGAGTCAGACTTAAAAATATTTACAACTGTTTTTAACCATAGTCCATGTATTTCAAAAGCAATTTGGGAGAAGATTAGGCAAATTTAAACGAGTGCACAGAAAAGATCATACTCATCACTTCTGTTTTGTCATTGCGAGGAGTCCGCCTGAGGCGGACGACGAAGCAATCTCACAATGCAAATAACATTAATAATGAAACTTCATGAAACGTAATTGCAGGTGTAAGATTGCTTTGCTTCGCTCGCAATGACAATTTTGATAATTTCTGCAAAGTTGGATCTGGATTTTACAGTTAAGCAGTCGTACAGAAAAGATCATACTCATCACAGTCAATAACTTTTACTTTAATAAATTCTCCTGGTTGTATTGTCATTCCCGGCTTGACCGGGAATCCAGATAAATCGGTTTTCTGGATTCCCACTTTCGTGGGAATGACATCTAGATCTATATATAATTGACCATCAATTTCTGGTGCATCGCGGAATGAGCGTCCCACGATTCGTTGGGGAGACGCCCTGCGGGGCGTCTCCTGTTGGGGCGAGGTTGCCTCGCCCTTACCATGATGTTCGAGATATTCTACTAGCATTTCCATCTCTTTACCAATAAATTCTTTATTTTTCTCTAAAGATATTTTTTGCTGCAGCAGCATTATTTTTTCTCTACGCTCTTCTTTTATATCTTCAGTTACCTGATTCTTGAAATCGTTTGCAGGCGTGCCTTTTTCTTTTGAGTATGTAAAAACTCCTACTCTGTCAAAACGAGTTTCTTTTACGAAATTATATAGCTCATTAAAATCTTCTTCAGTTTCACCTGGAAATCCTACGATAAGAGTGGTTCTGATTGCTCCATTTGGAAGTTTTTTTCTTATTAAATTAACAGTGTCTCTTACTGTAGAAGGCCGTCTCATGGATTTAAGCACTTTACTGCTGGCATGTTGTAGTGGAATATCGATATATTTAACTATATTTTTCTTAGAGGCAATTACATCCAGCATTTCTTCGTCCATTTCAGTAGGATAAGCGTACATAAGCCTAATCCACTGTGCTCCTGATTCATCAGCTAGTGCTCTAAGTAAATCTGCCAGTGCTCTTCTTTTATATATATCTGTTCCATAAGCAGTGCTATCCTGTGAAACTAGAACTAATTCTTTAGCACCATTTGTAACCTGGATTTTAGCTTCTTTTACTATGTCTTCAATTGTTCGTGATTTCATATCTCCTCTTAAATAAGGAATGATACAAAAAGCACACCTATGATCACAGCCTTCTGCAATTTTTATGTAAACACTTGGACCTATTTGTGTATTTAAACGTGGTGTAGATGCATTTGCAACAGCCATTGGGATTTCATCAACTTTTATAATCCTTGAATCTTTACCCTTGTTTAAATTTGCAGTAACTTTTTTTACTACCTCTAAAATATCGGATATATTTCCTGTTCCTACTACTGCCTGTGCGTTTGAGTATTCAGAAAACAAATCACCTTTAAATCTTTGTGCCATACAGCCGGTAATGATAAGTTTTTTCCCCTGGCTAGAAAGATCTTTTAATACTTCCTTGCTTTCATTTGTACTTCCTTCTATAAAGGTACAGGTGTTTACCAAGGATAAATCAGCTTTGGTTTGATCTGTTGTAATAGGGTATCCTGCTGCGTGCAGTATGCCTACAATGTTTTCAGTATCTACAAGGTTTTTAGGGCAGCCTAGGGTAGATATGCCGATCACAGGAAGTTTTTTATGCTTGTTTTGCATTGGATATTTCATTATAACAAGTAGGGGCGTACCATGGTACGCCCCTACAAAGGTATCATTATTACATGTCTGATATTAAAAGGTTAATTACAGATATTGCATTTGATCTGGGTTTTGATGCAGTTGGTATTACGCTTGCAGATGACATTAGTTCATCAAATGAACATTTTCTTAAGTGGAGAGAAAAAGGTTTTGCTGCGGATATGAGTTATTTATTAAGAGAAGATCCGATAAATGCAAAGCCAAAGCAAATTCTTTCTGAAGCAAAATCAGTCATAAGTTTACTTGTTAATTACTATACTGAAGCACCTTCTGACCCGGGGACTAATTATGGAAGAATAGCTGCTTATGCAGTCGGAATTGATTACCATAAAGTACTTAGAAAAAAGATAAAATTGTTTCAGGAAAAAATAAAAGAAGAAGTTGGTGATCGTTTTATTTCAAAAGGATTTTCAGACTCTGTTCCGCTCTTGGAAAAGTCATTTGCCAGGAATTCAGGGCTGGGATTTTTTGGAAAAAATACATTAATTATTAATAAACCATTCGGATCTTATTTTTTTGTTTGTGAAATAATTTCAAATCTTGAAATTGAACCTGATCATGATATAAACGGTACATGTGGAAAATGTACTCGGTGTATAGATGTGTGCCCTACGGATGCGTTAGGTGTAGGGGCGTTGCCTGCAACGCCCCTACTTGACGCGCGTTTATGTATTTCTTACCAAACAATAGAAAATCGGGGAAATATTCCAATTGATTTGCGCAAAAAATTTGGCTCCTGGATGTTTGGTTGTGATTTATGTCAGCTGGTTTGTCCATATAATAAAAAAATAAAAGAAACGTCTTGGCAAGAATTTAAGCCCGAATCAGGCTTTGGTCACTGGATTAAATTGGCGGATGTCTTAAAAATTAGAACTGAAGATGAATTTCATGCAAGGTTTTGTCATACAGCACTTACACGGCCAAAACGTTCTGGCTTTTTAAGAAATGCAGCTATTGTTGCAGGAAACAGATTGTCAGAAGAAGCATTGCCAGAGTTAATATGGCTGGCTGAGAATGAAGCAGATCCAGTAATTCGTGAACATGTGCTTTGGGCGTTATCAAAATATGATGATAGAAAAGTTAAACAATGTATTTCTAATTACCTAATTAACAAATAATAGAGGATTTCTCCAGTTTAAACTTTTCATTAATTCTGTTTAATGAATGTATTAGATTGTAATGTTAGTATGAAAATACAATGTTAGAACCGGTAAATGTAATAGTGCCAAGACCAAGAGTTAATCCTCAAAAGTTTTGGGATAGTGTTGCTAATGAACCATGTATTTATCCAACGCAGGATCCAGATTCTTCTGGTGTTTCTAATAGTGTTGTCCGTAATGATGCTGGTGATCTTGTAAGTATTAATGGAGTAAGTATGGAAGTATTTGACCAGGCTGTTAAGCATAAAGATGTAGCAACTCAAATGAGAGGAATGGGCTACTTAACATCTAATCAAGCTGAAAATATTCAATACAGCGTTCGTGGCTATCATGGTGTACAAGCAAGTGTTGATGTAATACCTCAAAATATAGTGACAGTTTTAAATATTACTCCCAGTGAATCTGAGAGCTCTAGTTTCGTGTTTAGATATAATTTATCTCCTGAGGAAAAAGCCCTAAGTTTTTTCTGTCAAAGAGTATTTAATATGCCTAGACCTAAATTAATGAAATTTGCTCCTGTTGTAGGACTTCAAAGATTTTCAGGAAGAGCACTGGCTGATTTAGAACTCTTAGAAACTTATTACAGTACTGCTGATAATGTGGTTGCTGCTTTTGAAGAGTCAAAGGCTGATCGTGAAAATCGCTCTTTAAATTTTTCTGTACCTGGTCTTATTGATCTTTCAGATGAGCAAGAATACGTTGATTTTGCACACAATTTACTAAATGCTTATTTTCATGTAATGAGACAAGTTGGTTATGATGGGATCGAAGTAGTTGAAAATTAGTATTAGGATAAATATTTTAATAATTCATCATGAATCTTCCCGTTAGATGCAACTATTTCTTTACTGTAGATGTTATATTTTTTATTTTTAAATGCAGTTATTTTTCCTCCTGCCTCTTTTAAAATTAATACTCCGGCAGCTACATCCCATGGACTTAATTTTATTTCCCAAAAACCATCAAACTTACCTGAGGCAACATAACATAGATCCATTGCAGCTGAACCGTCTCTTCTGACGCCCTGAGTAGTTAAAGTTAAATTGCAAAAGTTTTTAAAATTATTAATTTTTGATGTTCTTCTATCATATGGAAAACCTGTTACAAGTAGAGAATCTTTGAGCTTTCTTGTCTTTGAAACTGAAATATTTTTACCATTTAACTTTGCGCCTTTATTTTTTCTGGCACTATATAATTCGTCAGTTACAGGATTTTTTATAAATCCAAATTCAATAACATTATCTTTTGCAAAAGCAATTGAAATACAAAAACAAGGATATCCATGAGCAAAATTAGTAGTCCCGTCTATAGGATCAATAAACCATTTATAAATTGAATTATTTGTTTTAATGCCTGATTCTTCTGCAATAACAGAATGATCTGGAAATTTTGAATAGATTTCTTTTAAAAGAAGTTCCTCTACCTCATGATCTACATTGGTAACCAAATTAAAATCTCCTTTTTTAAAGGAGATTTTTCTAATCTTGTTTAGGTTTTTATTTATAAAAAGACTTGCTCTCTCAATTATTTTTTCAGTCAACTTATAAGCTTCTTTTATTGTTTTCAACTTCCAGTCTCCTTCCTTTATTTTCTTAACCTAGTTAAGATAACCGAGCAAAATGAAATTTGTTAGGAAATTTCATGAAATTTTTAATTGAATTTAAGTATTTTTTAAGTTTTCTGTATTCAGTCAAGCCCAATTATAAAATATTTATGTATTTTTTAATACATTAGTCAATACTACGATAAATTATTACTTCGGACGGTTAATAAAAAAATAAGAGGAGAGACATGGATACATTAACAAATCAATCACAACAAAGCAGAAAGAAAACTGGTCCAAAGCCACTCTATGGAGAAGCAAAAAAGATGGTTTCATTCCGTCTTTCACCAAGAGCTTTGGAAATAATCAGACATGTTGCTACACAAAAAGGTGTTAGCCAAGCTGAAGTTATTGAACAATGGGCACGTTTAATTGGTAGTAATGCTGATAGTCTTTTTACACAAAAGACAGATGCATCTAATGAATTAGTATCTTCATTGAACTAGTTCAAGCTTTGTTTAGTAAAAAATTTAAAAGCCCCTTTTTAAAGGGGCTTTTTTTTTGCTTAAAAAAGTCAACTTGCTTTTGCAGTTGGATAAACAATTTTGTTTGTTACGAGTGGAGCTGGTTGATTAATAGCCTCTGCTTTTTCTGTTTGTACTGAATGTTGTAACAAATATCTCCTGAGTGCTTCTCTAATTAATGAACTTCTTGTTCTGTGTTCAAGTTCTGCAACTCGATCTATCTCTTGTAAAAAATCATCCTGAAAATTAACTAAAACTTTTGCCATAAATTGTTTCCCCTTTACCTTGAATAATTCTAGCAATTATATTTTTTAATTCAATGTGGATGTATGAGTTGTAAAAAATATTTATAAAAGAACACGCAGGTTTTAATTTGTAAACCTGCTTGCAGAACTTATAATTTCATGTATGTTGTTATATCTAGGCTTCCAGTTCAAATCATGCTGAATTTTTCTCGTATCAGCAATTAAAACAGGCGGATCGCCTTCTCTTCTTTCCGATATGACGTAATTTATTTCTTTTTTTAAAACTTCTTTGGCTGCATTGACAATTTCAAGAACTGAATAACCTTGACCATATCCTACGTTATAAGTGCTTTGATGTTTTTCGCCTTTAATTAATGTATTAATTGCACAAATATGAGCATTTGCCAGATCAATTATATGTATATAATCCCTTATTACAGTACCGTCTTTTGTAGGGTAGTCATTTCCAAATACATTAAGTTTGTAACCCGGATCTTTTGCTGCTTTTACAACAAGAGGAATTAAATGAGTTTCTGGAGAATGATTTTCTCCTCTAGTATCGCTGCTTCCGGCTACGTTGAAATATCTTAGTGAAATATAATCAAGATCATTAGATTTTTTATGCCACTCTAGGGCTTTTTCAAATAAAAGCTTTGATTCTCCATAAGGGTTTACAGGTTTAGTCTGAACATCTTCATTTATTGGTATGTCCGATTCTTTTGGTATTCCATAAACTGCACATGAAGAAGAAAATACAATTTTTTTTACTCCAAAAAGATTCATTACGTCTAACAGATTTTCACCTTGACAAAAATTTATATCAAAGTACTTCTGTGGATTAAGCATTGATTCTTTTACAAGTGCAGCACCTGCCATATGAATAACCAAATCAATTTTATTTTCCGAGAATATTTTTTTTAGAATATCTACATCACCAATTTTGCCATTGTAGAAAGGAAAGTCTTTAAATAAATTTTCTTTATGCCCTGTAGATAAATCATCAAGTACTACAAGATTAAAGCCTTCCTTATGAAGGGTCTCGGTGGTTATACCTCCAATATATCCTGCGCCTCCAGTTATTAATATGGTATGAGCCAAGGTTTTTATTTAGATTTTTTCTTATTCAGATTCATTTTATTTCCAAGTAAAATTCTTTGTAATTCAGCAGTTGCTGCTCTTAGCCTTCTTGAGACCTGCATTTGTGATATCCCAAGTCTTCTTGCTACTTCTGTCTGGCTTAAATCCTGGTAATAGGTCATTTCTACAACTTCTCTGAGATTGTCTTTTAATTGTTTAATTGCAGTTTGAAGCATTATGTTGTCTTCTTCTGAACTGAACTTTATCTGATGTGAACTATCTTCAAGAGTATCTAAAAGTAATTGTTCGCTTGTACCGTCAGTGGTTAATGTTTGATCAAGCGAAATTAAAGTTCTTCTACGGTCTACCTCAAATGCTTCGGATATTTTGTCGGGATGAATTTGAAGAACTTCTGAAACTTCAGCATCAGTAGGTTCACGACCTAATTCATGAATTAAATCCTGAACTAATCTTGAAATTCTAAAGCTAAGTTCCTGTAATTCTCTTGGAGCTCTTATCATAGAGGTTTTATCTCTTAAATAATGGCGGATTTCACCGGTAATTAAATGCGTGGCATAAGTAAAGAATTTAGCTCCGGCATTCGGATCAAATTGTTCTATTGCTTTTACAAGGCCAATACTTCCTACCTGAATTAAATCATCTACAGGGTCAGTACTTCTTCGGGCTAATCCATAAGCTATTCTTTTAACCAGAGATATTGAAATCTGAACTATTTTATCTCTAATGACTTTATCTTTAGATTTATGATATTGAGATAAAAGTTTATGAATATCTTTACTGTCTAGCTCATTATTATCTAATGAAGTGAAATCTATTGGACTTTGTGCCATGTTTTTTGTGATTTTCTTTGATTTACTTTTTTAAAAGTATATTCATTTAAATGTTACCATAATCAGTAAAGAACTCAAGCATGAAAGTTTTAGAAGTTCAAAATTTGACTATATCATTTGACGGCAAAAATGCTGTTGACGGTGTTTCTATTGATCTTGAAGATTCTGAAATAGTAGGTTTGGTTGGTGAATCAGGATGCGGAAAATCATTAACAGCATTTTCAGTTTTAGGTATTTATCCTCCAAATTCTAAATTAACCGGAAAAATACTTTATAAAGGAAAGGATTTGCTTACTCTTGATGAGGAATCAAAACGTAAAATCAGAGGAAACCAAATTTCTTTAATACCTCAAGATCCCTTGTCTGCATTAAATCCTGTTTTTACAGTAGGTAATCAGATTGCAGAGGTGCTGGAAGTACATAAACAAGTTTCATATAAGGATGCTTTGCTTTCAGCTAAATCTTCACTTGAAATGATGAATATTCCGAATCCTTCCAGCAGAATTAATGATTATCCACATCAATTTTCAGGAGGAATGAAACAAAGAGCATTAATTGCAATGGCACTTGTAGGTCAGCCAGATGTACTAATTGCAGATGAACCTACCACTGCTCTTGATGTAACCATACAATTACAAATCCTTGAAATTATGAAAAATTTAAAAAAGCAAAAGAAAGCAATTTTATTAATTACTCATGATCTTGCTCAGGTTTCTGAAATTTGCGATCGGGTTTATGTAATGTATCTTGGAAAAATTGTTGAGCATGGATTAACGAAAGATATTTTTACAAATCCTAAGCATCCCTATACAATAGGGCTATTAAATTCTCTTCCTGATGAAAATAAAAAACTGCTTAATCCTATATTTGGACAACCACCAAGTATAAATTCAATTCCCTTGGGATGTGCATTTCATCCCCGCTGTCCGTTTGTATTTGAAAAGTGTAAAAAAGAGATACCAGAACTATATGACATCACAGACAATAAGCATCATAGAAGCAGATGTTTTTTAGAAATAGGAAAAAAGTAATTTTAATGTTCTTCTGCATGCTCTGAATGAGCAACAGCAGTACCAATGTATACCGTAGTTAATAATGAGAATACAAGTGCTTGTATTAAACCTATAAATAGTTCAAATGCAACTGCAAAGACTGGTAAAATAACTGCAACTAATCCTAAAATAGACATAACTAAGATTTCACCTGCTATTGTGTTTGCAAAGAGCCGGAGAGCAAGAGTTAGTGGTCTGACAAGCAAATCAAGCCATTCTACAAAACCCAGGGGTTTAAAATAATTTAAAACATATCCAATACCACCACTTTTTATTCCAGCAATTATATAAGTAATTAATGAAATTAATGCCATTCCTGCAGTTACATTTAGGTCTGCTGCTGGAGATGAACCTTCCCAATGATTACCGTTGTCAAGCTGTGGCCACCAGGTGAATGCTTCTCCTACTTTCCATGGCATTAGTCCTAGCCAATAAGCAAAAAGAGTAAAAATAAATATTCCACCTATTAAAGGAATAAAATTCTTTCCTTTATTTCCAGGTATTTGTGTAGAGGTAAGTCCATTAATTAATCCCCATATTGTTTCCAGGATGGATTGTTTAACTGAATACCCTTCAATTTTTAAATTTCTTGTAAGTAAAAAGCTGATTAAAAGGATAGAGCCCATAATTGCCCATGAATAAACAAGCGTATCCATATGTACCTTCTGACCTAGTATTTGGCTTGTAACATGAACTCCAAGTGATGATGACATTTATCCCTCAACTTTAATTTTTTTTGTATGTTGCCAAACGAGTAAAATATAAATAAGCTGGCATAATACAAAACCGATAAACAATGCTATCAGATTTGAATGAAATTTGTGAACCAGTATTGCAGCAGGAGGTATAAGAATAATTAATCTGATAGGGAAACCAAAGAATAAAAGTAATGTATTTGTTGAGCTAACTTTTAATAATTGGGAGTAAAGCACTGATATGATTCCGCTTATTATAAAACCTGAAAGAATGCTGGAATTTGGACTAAAAAATAAGTATATAAAACATAAAGCTGTAACTGTCACAAGTTGAATAAAAGAAACTTTATTCAGTAGCGATTTAAGACTATTAATATCTTTCATTATTTTTTCGATGTATTTTTATATATTTCATTTGATTTAATAACCAAGCGTGCCAGTCCAAAAATTATTGCAAGTATCCCAAGTGTTATTGCTAATAAAGGACTTGTATGAAATCTTCTGTCTAAATAGTTCCCTAGGGTTGCAGCCAGAGCAGTTAAAACAAAAACACCAAAAATCAAATCATATAGAAGTCCCATAACATGATTATATTAGCTATATGCTTTAAAATAGTAAATGATGATATGTAAAAAAACATTTTTATTTTCTCTGGTAAGTTTTATCTTTGCTTCTCTGTCTCTCTGCTTCTCTGCTTCTTTTGCTCAAAATGAAGGCTATATCCCAAATCAGGAAGTTGTAAAGTTGGTAAACCAAGGAATAGAGCTGCATAAGAAAAAAGATTATGAAGGTGCAATTCAGCTATTTAATGAGGCATTGTCTATTGAGCCAAATAATACCGTAGTAAAACAAAATATTAGTATTGCTCATAATAATTACGGCAAATTTCTTGCAGAAAGAACTGATCATGAAAATGCTTTAAAAGAATTCCGAACAGCGATTTATCTTGACCCTGAAAATGAAACTGCTGATGCAAATCTGGATGCACTTTTAAGACAAAAAGGAGTAAAGGCAAGCGACTCATTAGCCAGGATGCAGCTTGGAGATAAATTAAGAGCAGACGCAAAATTTGAATTTGCTCTGATTGAATATAAAAAAGCACTAAAACTTTCTAAAGAACCAGATCCAAATATATTAATTAATCTGGGAGATATTTATTACATACTTTACTTAAGAGATGGACAAAGAACAAATGACATAAATAATGCAATTGATACTTATAAGAAAGCACTTTCTATTAAAGATTCAGCTAAAGCACATATAAAAGTTGCAGATGGTTTGTTAGCTCTAAAAGATATTGTAAGTGCAATTGAACATTATAGAAAAGCAGTTGAGCTTGAGCCTTCTTCCCAGGATGCACTTACTGCTAATGTTAGAGGCTGGAATGAAGCTGTAAGGCTTGCTCCGCTTGTAACTGAAAATCATATAGGCCTTGCACAAGCACTTCAGTTAAAAAAAGATTTTGTAAATGCAGAAGAAGAGTTTAATCAGGCACTAAAGCTGGATCCTGAGAATGAAATTGCACTTAAAGGACTAAAATCCCTTGAGCAGGACAAAATAAAAGCTAGGGCCTCTCAGTTCTCAGAGCAGGCGCTAAAGTTTCAAAACGATGGTAAATATGATGAAGCCATAGATCAATACGTAAAAGCTCTTGAAATAAATTTTAATGATGTAACTCTTCATTACAATATTGGTACTGCCTTTCAGGCAAAAGGAGATTTTCCACATGCTGAGAAAGCTTATAATAAAGCCTTAGCAATAGATTCTTCTAATCAAAAAGTAAAATCAGCTCTTGAAATTTTAAGTAAACAAGTCACCAGTAAAAAATTCCAGGATCTTTCAGCACGTGCAATAGAACTACAAAATTCAACTAATTATCAAGAAGCTATTACCACATATCTTGCAGCTATTTCAATTAATCCAGATGATTCAGCTGTTTATTATAATCTTGGTACAGCATATCAGGCAGCCAAAGATTTAAATAATGCTCAGCTTCAGTATAAAAAAGCACTTGAGCTGGATAAAGGAAATGCAACTTACGAAAATGTATTAAAGCTGGTCAATGTTGAAATTGCAGAGCCTCTAATACAATCAGCAATTAACAAACAAACTTCAAATGACATTGCTGGTGCAATAGTTGATTATTCTATGGCTTTAGAGCTGGTTCCAAATGATGCTCAGACTTATTTTAATCTTGGCACAGCATATCAAGCAAATAAACAATTAGACGAAGCAATAAAATCATATATGAAAGCTGTTCAGCTGGATCCAAAAGGACAAGCAGACGCATCCTTTTTTCTTGGTGTAATTTATGAGGAAATGAAAAATAATAAATCTGCCATTGAAAATTATCAGAAATATTTACAAAATGCTCCTACAGGTTCCTATGTTAAAGATGCAAAAGACAGAATTGCTTACCTGAAAACGTTAAAACCATAATTGTAGGGTCATGCCGCGGCATGACCCTACACGATATAATGAACATCATGTCATACCTTGTATCAAACCCTACATATAAAAGAAGAAAATCAAAAAAATTGTATGTTGGTTCAGTGCTTATTGGTGGCGGAGCTCCTGTTGTAATTCAGTCAATGACTACTACTGATACCCGGGATGTAGAATCTACAGTTAGACAAATAAATGAACTTAAAGAAGCCGGTTGTGAAATTGTACGGGTAGCAGTACCTGACAAGGAAGCAGCATCAAAGCTCAGTGAAATAAAAAAACGCTCTCCTATTCCTTTAATTTCAGATATTCATTTTGACTGGCGGCTTGCACTTGAGGCAATAAAACAAGGCGTTGATGCTCTTAGATTAAATCCTGGAAATATTGGAGAACGAAGCAGGGTAATTGAAGTAGTAAATGCAGCAAAAGAAAGAAAAATCCCGATACGAATAGGAGTAAATGCTGGTTCTCTGGATGCGAAATGGGGAGCAATTTATGGAGCTGACAGGGTTCATGAAGCTATGGTAGCCAGTGCACTTGAACATGTAAAAATTCTTGAAGATTTAGATTTTGATTTAATTAAAATATCTTTAAAAGCATCTGATGTGCCGGTTATGCTTGAAGCATATCGCTTAATGTCTACTAAGGTTGAGTACCCATTACATCTGGGTGTTACAGAAGCTGGGACACCAAAAGGAGGAACCATTAAATCTTCAGTTGGCATAGGTACACTTTTAGCTGAAGGCATTGGGGACACAATTAGGGTTTCTTTAACAGGTGATCCATGTAATGAAATTGAAGTTGCAAAAGGAATCTTAAAATCTCTTGGACTAAAGCTGGAAGGTTTAAATCTTGTAAGCTGTCCAAGTTGTGGAAGAATGGAATTAAATGGTTTTGAAGAGATGGCTAAAACCATTGAAGAAAAATTAAAAAATATTAAAAAACCAATAACAGTTGCAGTTATGGGCTGTGTAGTAAATGGACCTGGTGAATCAAAAGCAGCAGACATAGGTATTGCCGGTGGAAATGGTAAGGGAGTTATCTATAAAAAAGGTAAAGTATTTAAAGTATTACCTGAAGAAAAATTGTTAGATACATTACTGGAAGAAATAGATAGAATGATAAATGAGCCTGAAGTAGTGCAGTGTTAAAGTGTTAAATTGTTAAATTGAGTATTTTGTAGAGGCGTATTGTATCACTTGAAGTATTTCAAACAATTAGATATTATGTTCTTCTAAACCCAAAGAAAGTTATGAAAAAAGAAATACATCCTGAATATCATAAAGTAATTGCTACCTGCATATGTGGAAATGAAATAGAGATTGGTTCCACAAAACCTGCTATTAGGGTAGAAATTTGCAGTAGCTGCCATCCGTATTACACAGGCACACAAAAGATATTAGATTCTGAAGGAAGAGTAGATAGATTTCAGAAAAGATACGGAAAGAAAAAATAAAACCAACAGTTGAAATCTACACATGGGATCATTGTCCATATTGTCAAAGGGCAATTCAGTTATTAGATAAAAAAGGAATTAAATATAACCGTTACAGGATAGACGGCGATGAGATAGCCAGAGAAAAAATGGCAGTGAGAGCTAATGCTAGAAGAACAGTGCCTCAAATTTTTATTAATGACAAACACATAGGCGGATGCGATGATATCCATGCTCTTGAAGAAAAAGGTGAATTGGACAGATTATTGCAATGAAAAAATCGTTTGGGCAGCATCTTTTAACTAACAGTTTTTATTTAAATAAAATAATAGATAGTATTAATTTAACTCCGGATGATGTTGTTCTTGAAATTGGTGCAGGTACAGGAATTCTTACATGTGAACTTGCTAAAAGAGTAAAAAAAATATTTGCTGTTGAACTTGAAAATAACATAGCTCTTAAATTAAGGAATAATCTAACTCAAAATAAAATTAAAAATGTTCAAATCATTAAGGCAAGCATTTTAAAGATAGATATTGATGAGTTGATTGATAAGCCGTTCAGGGTTATTGGAAATATACCCTATAATATTACATCTGATATTTTGCTCAAGCTTTTTGGGGAGATTGATAAACCTAGAGAGCATCTGAAAAAAATTAAAAGCATACACCTTATGATTCAGAAAGAAGTTGCTCTTAGGCTTGTGGCTGAGACTGGTACGAAAAACTACAGTCCACTTTCAATTCTTGTTCAATATTTTTCCAAGCCTTCAATTCTTTTCCATGTACCTTCTAAAGCATTTTTGCCTTCTCCAAAAGTCGACTCAGCATTTATCGAGCTGAAAGTAAGGGAAAATCTGAAAAAAATCGAAAATCCTAAACTTGTAAAAAATATAATCAGAACTGCTTTTCAACAAAGAAGAAAAAAGATAAGTAATTCTTTATGCAAGTTTCTCGACAGTAAAGAACAAGTAAATAAAATCATCAGTAAACTTAATATCAATGAAAATCTGCGCCCTGAAAATCTTACTTTAGATCAGTATATTTTAATTTCTAATGAACTTAAGCAGTAGTTATATGACTAATATTTTTTACTCCAAGACTTTGAGTATAAAGCATCTGAGCTCTAATTCTGTTTTCTGCTTGAAGTACTGCTTTAGCTATATCTAATGCTGCTTGTGCATTTGCCTGATCTTTTTTAAGCGGGCTGCTAAGCAGCTTGCTGGTTTCATCCATAAAATGATCAGTTGCATACTGAAGCAATAGAGCAAGTTGTTTTGATTTTTCTTCATCTTTAAATACATCAAAAGCTTCTCTGCTGCCTTCTGCATTAGCATCAATATAATCAAGCTTAAAATCCCCTTTTTCCTTAATCACGCCGATAACTAATTTAGCAGCATTAAATACATCCTGTCCGAATTTAAACTTTGATTTAAATTTTGGATCATCATATAATTTATAAACCTCACTAGCTGCAAAATTAGTTAGTCCTTGATTAAATTGTGCTTTATCAGCTCTTTGAATATCAGCTACTGTTTGTTGAGGAATTAAATTTGCTTTTATAGCTTCCTGAAGTAACTCATTTAAGGGTTTATAACTTCTTTCAAGTTCTTCATGAGCTTGTTGATTGAATTTAATTGCTGTCAATCTGTTTTTTTGAGCAACAATTTGTGCCTGTGTAAGAGAAGGAGCTGGTTTTTTTGCTACTTGTTGTTTATCCTGAGAACTTTCGTCTGTGCTTTCTTCTCTTTTTTCTTCAGCTTTTCTTGCTTCTTCATTTTTAGTCTCATCAGACTTCCTAAGCTGGGCCAACATCGCTGGATCGGCCAAGCCAAAACGTGCATTTGGATTTATTATGTTTAAAACAAAAGCCATTTGTAAATAAGTAATGTCCGCTAAGGACCCTCTCCTTATAAGGACACAGTTTATGGATTACAACTAAGACTGGGTTAAGTCAGATGTAAAATAGGAATACCCCTGAGTAATTATCAATAAATGGGTAGAATTTTATTAGATAAGCTTTTTTCAGTAAATCATTAAGAGCTTATTAAAACAGAAACGTACTTTTCATAAAAGCAGTCGTAATTAATTAATAAGAGCATAACATTCTGTGATGATACTAACTAATATAACGTTTGGCAATTATAGGATTCATCCGATTCATTCGGCAAGTCCGATCAAACGGAAAAATTGATTGAGAGAAGCTCCAGCTTGTCTGGAGCTATATAAAAGGAACTTATGGCTGAACAAGACTCCGGTGATAAGCAGTTTGATGCTACGCCGCATAAATTAAAAGAAGCACATAAAAAAGGTCAAGTATTTAAAAGCAAAGATTTAAGCCAGCTTTTGACCTTTATTGTTGGTTTTTTTATGATTTATTATTCCTCCGGATTTATCTGGCAGAATTTTGTACAGTTATTTAATTCACTCTGGAGTCAGATTCCACAAAAATCATTTTCTGCAATTGGCGGTGGATATATTTATTTTCACAGCTGGTATTGTTTGGTGGTTATAATTTTGCCGTTGCTTTTAGCATTGTTGGTTACTGCAATAGTCGTTGAGTTTTTTCAGGTCGGTCCAATATTTACCACTGAAACAATGAAGTTCTCCCTTGAGAAATTAAATCCTTTTGAAGGATTCAAAAAAATAATTTTTAATGTACGTTCTTTATTTGAACTTATTAAATCTGTGTTTAAGGTATCTGTACTTGGATATATTGCATATATCAGTTTACAGAAAAACATGTCTGATTTACTAGGTCTTATAGAAGCAAATAACAGATTTGGAAGCATTGCAATTCTTGGAAAAGTTTTTTATGATTTTACTGTAAAAAGTATTATTTTCCTTCTGGTAATAGCGATTCTTGACTATCTCTTTCAGCGCTGGAAATTTATGAATGATCAAAAAATGACATTTAAAGAACTTAAAGATGAATTTAAACAAACTGAAGGAGATCCTCTTATAAAATCCATGAGGCGCCAGAGGCAACAACAAGTTGCTTATGGGCAGATGATGACACAGGTAAAAGAAGCAGATTTTGTGGTTAAAAATCCTGATCATATTGCCATGGCACTAAAATATGATCCGCAAATGAGTACTGCACCAAAAGTACTTGCTAAAGGAACAGAGCTTATTGCACAGCAGATAATAGAAATTGCTCAGGAATATGGAATCCCGATCATTGAAAATATTCCTCTTGCCAGAGCATTATTCAGATTAGTCAGGGTTAACCAGGATATACCACCTGAACTTTATAGAGCAGTTGCAGAAGTGCTTATTTTTGTTTATCAGTTACGTGGGAAAGAACAATTCAGGTAATATTTATACTTAACCAATTCTTATCATAAATTAGCTAAGAATTTTAGATATATTAGTCAGGAGTGGAATAAAGTATTATTAGTGATTAAAGAATAACTAAGGAAGTTAAATAAAAAATTGAACATTTAACTATTTAACTACATACCAGTGGAACAAAAAAGGCCAAAAATGAAAGCAAGCGAACAGCAAAGTAAAAAGAAGATAAGCGAAGAATTAAGTGCGATTCCGCTGGAAAAAGAAAAGCCGCCTACTTCTAATAAAGATCTTTTTATTGGTCCTGATACAGGTACCAGTGAAGCCACCTTGAAAACATTTATGCCGATTATTGAAATGGTGGTAAAAAAAGAATATAAATCTATTCCCTCATATCTTGCAGAATACAGCGAATTAATAAACATTGGTTTGATTACAGTAAATAAGCTGCTTTATGAAGTAGCAAAAAATAAAAAAAATTATAATTCCAGCTATATTGCACAAGCCGTTAAGTGGGCTATTAAAGATGAGCTTCGTTCAAAATATAACTGGTATGGAGTAAAACAAACACAAAATAAGGATAAATCACTTGATGAAGGTCAGGAATCTTATCCCCGTGAAATTAAAAGTGAAGATGATGACCAGAATATGAATGAAGAAGATGCAAAAGAAAGAGTTTTTGAAACTATTCTATATCTGGAAGACTTTAGCAGGGAAACTGCTACTGCTGAACAAATGACAACTGATGAGCTGGCAAAACTTGAGTTAATGGAGTTAAAAGCAGCAGTAAAACGTGCTATTGATAAACTTCCCCCAAAACATAAGAGGGTAATTGAATTAAGATTTTATGAGGGAAAAAAAGGAAATGATATTGCAAGTTGGCTTGGTGTAACACCTTCACGTGTTTCACATATGATTCAGGATGCTATTGAAAAAGTACGCCAGATGCTTTCAGCTGAAGGTTTTAGTTAATAATATGACTGGATTTGGTAACAATTTATCGTTTAATATCTTCTCAGCAATTAAAAATCTGGGCAAACAGGTAAAAGAGCAATTAAATAAAGTAAGTGTTGAAAAAAGTACTGAGCAATCTGTTAATAATTTACAACAAAACAAACCTGTTCAAAGCCTTGTTAACACCAATTCAAACATTCCCTTAAATGCATCTGTTTTAAATAATCCTGCGGTAAATCAAGCTGCCTTAAATTCTACGAATATTCCTCAGACAAATTTAAATCAGGAAGTTAAAAATACTATAAATACTCAGGTCCCATCCACACCATCACAAGCAGCTTTTAAAGGACCATCAGATTTGCCGGCATATGCAGGCATCTCTAATATGTCATTAAAATCCTGGATAGCAGAACATAACAATAAAAGTTTTACTGACCTTGAATCAGGTGAAAAGCAATTGGCAACTACTTTAGAAGGCATAAAAGGTTTTCAAAGACAGAACTATGAAGGATTTGATGGAGATAGCCGGGGAAAAGACAATCAAAACCTAAAACAGTTAGCCAGAAAAAAATACTTGTTAATTTTATCTCATATTTTTTCTGCTATAGAGCAGTCCGGGATACAGCAAACCGAATTGCTTGTTAATCTTGCAAACTTTAAAAAATTAGGATCTTCTAGTGAAGAGGGTTCAAATGATGATGGTCAGACAGAAAATAAAATTGCACCACCTATTCCAGAGGAATTAAATAATCTTATAAATTTAGAACCTTCTAAAATTAAATATTTACATCAAATTCTTGCTCTGCCTAATGAGTTCCCTGAATGTCTGAGACTTTTTGCAAAAGATAATATTGAAATGAATCCAAAATTATTAAATAATTTTCTAATGCAGAGACTTAAATATGTCCAGGAACAGATTTTTGGAGACAGTAATTTACTAAGTAAGACTATAGCTGGATTTGTCCCGCTCTTGAATTATAATGATTACCCTTTGGTTTTGCCATTACTTTTACTTTATTATCCGCTTCCTCTTCCACAAATAAAAGATAATTATGATTTTTTAAGCGAGTGGAAAAAGAAAAAAGGAGAAGGAGCTGATGAAGGTATTATTGCTTCATGTGAAGTTTATTATTTGTCCAGAATAAGAGGCAGATTTCTTCTTAAATTCTTGCTTAAGTCAAATAATGAGTTTACCTTTGATATTCAAACCAGAAATGAAAACAATGGAATTGTAAATGATCTTGAATGTGCCATTGGCGAGATAATGTTTTTACTTGAACATCAGCCTAAACTTGCTGATTTAAACGTATTATTAACTGATGAAATTTATAAGGCTACTGATATTGATGAAGAACTTGCTATAGTTTCTTCCGGACCGTTGAGACTTGAAATAATTCTGGCAGTATATGCTTCACTCTTGGTTTTAAATAAATTAAATGAAGAGCCTGATCCTGCCGGGCTTATAGAAATGAGTTGATTTCTAGTATTTTAAAAAGTAAAGCTAATCTATGGAAATTTAATAATACTTTTACTACAACATATGAATTCTAAATAGGTTTTCCTGTAACATTTCTATTATCAAAATAATAACTTCACCAATGTTGTTCAAGCTGTGAGTATTCTAAATTTTCCTCAAGTCTAGCTGCCCATGCTGCTCTTCCGTGTTTAGTAACTCCTTTTTGATCGAGAGAATTTAGTTGTCCAGGCTTGATTTCCTGATCCGATTTTAATAACTGTATAACTAAAACCATATCAGCATCAACTTGAGCTCTTAGTGATGTAGCTTGAACTGCTTTATCTCTTGGAATAATCATTTTTTTATTAAAGTCTCTTAATCAGATCACAGGTAATTACTGTATTTACTTTAACGATGCATGCCCCCAAAAGCAATATAAATACCTGGTTTTGTGAATATTTTTTTACATTGAAGATTATTTTCTTAACTTTTTCACCTACAAAACCTTGGTTTGTATAAATTAGCTTTTGGGAATGGCTAACTTATGAATAGAGTTAGCCCTGCAACTTATAAATGGGGCGATAATCCACAATGGGCAAAAGCAAATAAAACTACAGGCGCATTTAGTATAGCCTCTGGACTAATCGGTACTACCTGTGGATGTATAAAAGCCTGTACAGATGAAGCATCATTTTTAAATAAGTTCTTTGGATTTATACAGTCAATATCATATGGTTTTAGAAATTTCTTTCAGTATAGTATTTATTCCAGAAAAGAAGATGATGATTTAGGAGAAGATATTCATAAAAGACCACTTGCAGCAAAATTTGGCGAAGTTGCATGCTTTATAGAAAAGAAAATAAATCTCAAAACGGTAAATTCTTATTCGGTTTAGGCGCATGTGCCAACACCCTAAACATTGCTCTTCCACTAATAGAATTCCTCCCATCTGATAACAGCTTTCTAGGTAAATCTCAGAAACTCTATCATGAACTAGCTACCGGATTTACAGCTGCATTCTTTTCGACCAGAAGACATTTTATGGGAAAAGAATGGCTGGAGAAAAATACAAAAAGTGTTGAACGGGTTACAGAAGAGATAAATAAAATGCGAGAACCAGTATTTGTTTAATAACTTAATTCAACTTAAGCGGTTTAAATCTGTCTGATGGCTCTACTGGCATCTTCTTTTTATAATCCTGCCATTCGTCAAAATTATTAAATGCTTCTTTAGCAACGTCATCACTGACTTTTGCATATCTTAAGGTAGTTCGTATGTCATTATGTCCGGCTAATCTTTGTAGTACAAAAGAATCTATATGTCCTGCACGTTCTGTACAGAAGGTATGTCTTAATTGGTGAATTGTTATCATTGTGCCGTCAGTATTTATTATATTTCGGGCTGCATCCATAAATAGTTGTCGGGCTCTTGCATAAGATAGTCTTTGACCGTGGGTTGTTACAAATAATGGACCGCTTGTAGGGTTTCCTCTTTCCTCAAGGCATTGGATTAAAAGTTTTTCAGTTTGCTTACTTAAATATGCCTGTCTGGGTTGATTGCCTTTACCGTGATTAATATGAATGGTCCCATCATGAATGTCCTGAATATTTAAATCCAGTGCTTCACTTATCCTGATTCCACTTGTATACAGAAGTGTAAATAATAATTTCTCTCTGGTTGTCTGTGCATTTCTTAAGAGTTTTTCAACTTGTTCTTTTTTTAAGGATCTTATTACTGTGCCTGGCATTACTTCTCCGTTGTCTTTGTTTGGTCTTCTTCTTGGAAGGTTTTCCATTGGATTGTCATTTATAAGCTTTTCCTGTAGGCACCATTCAAAAAATCTGTGCAGAGATGCATAATGTCTGTTTTGAGTTGCTAAAGAAACTCTTTGTCCGTGTTTTGATTTTAAATTATCAAGATAGTCTTTTAAATGTTCTTTTGTTATGGTTTCTACGGCAATATTTCCCAGTGTTCTTTCAAATCTGTGAAGATCTATTGTGTAAGCTCTTAAAGTATCACCGTCAAGACTTAAACTTGTGAGATATTTTGTAATTGATTCAAAAAGTTCTGTGCTCATTTGATGAAAATTATCTTTTGTATAAAACATTATTCATAGACGGAAGAAGTAGTTAACTAAGTTCCTAAATAATTACATCTTGCCTACTTGCCTATCTCAGTCCTATTTGTTATCTGAAATTTGCTTATAGGCTTCTAATGTCTTTTTTATGTCATCTTCCTTATGTGCTGTAGATAAAAAATTAGCTTCAAACTGACTTGGTGCCAGATATATGCCTTTAGAAAGCATTTTTTGGAAAAAATCTGCATATCTCTTTGTATTTGAATTTTTTGCTGAATTATAATCATATACTTCATTTTCAGTAAAAAAGACAGTGAACATGGAGCCAATTGAATTAATTTGAAGTTTAATGTTTTTCTCAGAGTTGATTTTTTTTATACCTTCACAAAGCATGGATGTTATTTCTTCCAAATATTTATAGGTCTCTTCATTTAACAGTTTTAAAGTGGCAATGCCGCATGAGACTGAAATTGGATTTCCGGACGAAGTACCAGCCTGATAAACAGGACCAATTGGTGCAAGCAGGTCCATAATTTCTTTTTTACCGCCTATAGCACCTATTGGCATTCCTCCGCCAATTATTTTTCCAAGTACAGTTAAGTCTGGAGTAATATTAAATAAAAACTGTGCACCGCCCTGAGAAAGCCTGAATCCAGTTATTACCTCATCAAAAATGAGCAAGCATTTATGTTTTTTAGATACTTCTCTTACAAGCTTTAAAAAATTATTTTTTGGTAATAAAACACCTGCATTGCCTACTATAGGTTCAATTATGATCCCGGCAATTTCTTTAGGATATTTACTTAAAGTGATTTCCAGGGAATTGAAATCATTATAGGGTAATGTTATTGTTTCACTGGCTGTGTTTTTTGTAACTCCAGGAGAAGTAGAAAGACCTAGAGCTGCAAGTCCTGAACCGCTCATGCTTAAAACAGAATCTGAATGACCGTGATAACAGCCTGCAAATTTTATTATTTTATTTCTTTTGGTATAAGCTCTGGTTAATCTGATGGCAGTCATTACAGCTTCAGTACCTGAATTTACAAAACGAACTTTTTCTATGCTCGGGAAATTCTTTGTAACTATTTCTGCTAGTTCTATCTCATTTTCATGGCAAGCACCAAAGCTTATTCCTTTTAATAATGCTTTTTCAATTGCATCTACTACTTCAGGCGGCAAATGTCCGTGTATTAAAGCACCCCAGGAATTAACAAAATCAATATATTTGTTTTGATCTGCATCCCATATATATGATCCTTTTGCTTTTGAAATAAAAAGAGGGTCAAGACCTACTGATTTAAAAGCTCTTACCGGGGAATTTACTCCGCCTGGAATTAATTCACATGCTCTTTTAAAGAGTTCCTGAGATTTTTTTGTATTTGGGAGTGTTTCAAGCAATTTATTTACCGCCTTCCTTGCTCATTCTTCGCTTGTCAGGCTTTGCAAAATGCATTTAGAATGGCTTCTTTTCATGTTCTTCAGATTTTACCGAATGAATCGGATAAAATCTACCTTATAAGTTGTTTATTTGAAAGTGTTACATTAGCTAGGTAATAACAATTTATTATTCAAGTTATTCAAGTGTGACTAATTGCATTTTAACAGGATTTGCTGGTCTGTCACTTCCTGGATATGCAGGTTTAGAATCATTTACTATCTTTTTAACTGTTTCAAGTGTATCATCACTAACCTGACCAAAAATTGCGTAACCATATGGATCAACTCCACCGGGGTCTAGAGATGGTAATGCTTGTAAAGCTATAAAAAACTGACAGCTTGCACTGTTTGGATTAGCTGTTCTTGCCATTCCTACCCTTCCTGCACGGTCAAATTTTAAATCTGGAGTTCTCTCAAGCTTTATAAATCTGGGCTCGCCTTTTTCCTGATCTATATAATTTCCTGTTCCATCTCCAAGAGGATCTCCTCCTTGGATTACAAAATTTGGCACTACTCTATGATAAACAGTACCGTTATAAAATCCTTTTTTTACAAGATCGATAAAATTATCAGTAGTAATAGGTGTTTCTTTTCTGAAAAGTTTAATTTTTATTGGACCTTTATCAGTTTGGATTAAAATGGTATCAGAGGTTTTTTTATCATCTTTTGCCAGTGATTCATTTTCAATTTCAATTTTTGGTTTCATCACTTCTTTTTTAATAATTTTTGTTTCCTCTGTTTTTATATGGGTTTCTTTTGTTTGTGAAATAGATTTTAGTGAATGTATCGGTAATAATAATATAAGCAAAAGACTGAAGATTATATTAGTTTTTATTTTACTTTTCAGCCTCATTTTTTGATTAGGTAATTTCAACAAGCTTGCCTTCTTCAGGAATAACTTCTTTAGGGAAGGAGCCAACTCCCTGAGATGATGATATTATTTCTTTAAGTTTAGTAGATTTTCCGACTCGTTCTCTTAGATAGTATAGTTTAGCTCTTCTTGATTTGCCTGACCTAAGGACAGTTATTTTTTCTATTTTCGGTGAATGTAAGAAGAAAACTCTTTCAACTCCTATACCCTGGAAAATTCTTCTTACCGTAAAAGTTTTATTTATGCTAGAACCTTTGATTTTTATTATGACGCCTTCGTAGTTTTGGCTTCTTTCCTTGGCGCCTTCTTTAATTCTTACAGTAACTTTTACTGTGTCACCTACACGAACATTTGGAATGTCTTTTTTTAAATTATTTGAAATAATCTCTTTAATTTTTAGATGCATTTGTGAATCCCTGAAACGGTTAAAAGCAGTATTTGATTTTAACATAGAAACAGAATAAGTATCTTTTAATCTCTGAATCTCTAATTTGTCTAGGCGTTTTAGATGATTTTTGTCGTGACTATTGTAAAACAAATAAAATCTAGAACTTTAAAACTTTTAGAAGTACTTTAACAAAAAATCCAAAGGCTGAATAAACCAACAGTCTGTAGATTAGTTTAAAAATACTATCTACTTTTTGAAGGTTTAATTCTTGTGCAATTGGCTTAATCTCAGATTTCAATGAATCGAAAAAAGCTATTCTGTTTCCATTTGATTGGAAGAATTTAAATAAATCTGCTGGATTTAAACTACTCAATAATGCACCTTTAATTTACTAATTTACTATACTTTTTCACTGCCTCACTGTCTTGATGATAATAACACATGAATTACTTTGATATTTCCTGAATGTAAAGAATTTCACTTTACAAGTAGTTGTATTTCCAGTATTTTTCTTCATTAATTGTTTGAAGCAGTGTTTCTTTATAGTAATTTGATTTCCATGAAAAAAAACAAACTAATTGAATTTGATGTATCTCTTGCAAATGAGTATAAAAATTATTGTTTAATCGGCATTGATGAGGTTGGCAGGGGATCGCTAGCAGGGCCTGTAATTGCTTGTGCTTTTACGTGGAAAAAAGAAACAAATAAAATCAACAAAAAATCTGATAAAAAGCTACTCCTTGAAATTGATGATTCAAAAAAATTAACAAAAGAAGCACGGGAAGAAATCTATAAGTTTCTAATAAGATTTGGTGAGTTTGCGCTTGGTTATGCCAGTGTTTTAGAAATTGAAAAACTAAATATTTTAAATGCTACTTTTCTTGCAATGAAAAGAGCATATGAGAATCTACTCTTAAACCTAAGTAGGGAAAATCTCAAGACATTCTTGCTGATCGATGGTAATAAATTTAATCCTTTTATTAATTCTAAACAGGTATCTATTATTGATGGTGATGCTAAATCTGCCTTAATTGCAAGTGCATCAATTATTGCCAAAGTGTACAGGGATCTTTTAATGGAGAAAATATCTAAAAGCGAAACCTATAATAAATTTGACTGGTTGACAAACTCTGGCTATGGTACTTTATCCCATAGAAACGCTATAAAAAAACATGGGATAACACCACTGCACAGAAAATTATTTGTAAGAAAAACGTTAAGCAGCATAAATCAAATTACTGTAAAAGACTAACTGCATTTAATAATGCAGCACCTTTTCTAAGTGTTTCCTGAAACTCATTTTCAGGATCTGAGTCAGCTACAATACCACCACCTGCTTGTATTTCAATGTGATCTTTATAAATAACAAAGGTTCTTATTGTCATGCAGGTATTAATCGTGTCATTTAAACCAAAAAAACCAGTACAGCCCCCATAAGGACCTCTTTGTTCATTTTCTAATTCTCTGATAATTTCCAGTGCTCTGACTTTTGGCGCACCGCTTAATGTGCCGGCAGGAAATGATGCACATAAAAGATCTATAGCAGTCTTATCTTTTTTTAAAGTTCCTTTTACAAGACTAACCATATGTAAAACATGTGAGTATTTTTCAATAACCATAAGTTCCGGGACTTGAATAGTTCCGCTTTCACATACTCTGCCCAAATCATTCCTGGCAAGATCAACTAACATTAAATGTTCAGCTCTTTCTTTAGGATCGTTTGATAATTTTGAAATGTATTCTAAATCTTCTTTTTCGTTTTTTCCGCGAGGATAAGTTCCGGCTATAGGTCTAAGATATGCAAACTTTTCATCTCCAACTTTTTCTGATTTCACCATTACTTCAGGTGAAGAACCTGCTAATTGAAAGTCTTTAAGATTTAAATAAAACATATAAGGAGAAGGATTAATGCTTCTTAAAGCTCTGTATAGTAAAAGACCATCATAGTTTCCTTTAAGGGTAAGTTTTTGGGAAGGAACCACTTGGAAAATGTCACCTTTTTTTATGTACTCCTTTGCTTTTTTAATAATATTTAAATATTCATCTTTTTTATAATTACTTGAATATGAAATATGTATGTTGTTATTGTAATTTAATGAAAGGGTTTTGATGTTTTTTGTCTTATTAAATTCATTCAGGAGTTCTTTTAGCTTATCCTTTGTTTCTGCGAGTTTTTTTTCAGTTATTTTTTTATCATTTGTAAGATTTACTGCAATAAGATTTACTTTATGAAGAATATGATCAAAAATTATTAATTTCCCGGGCAAAATTAATAAAACATCGGGTATGTTTTTTGCCGGTAAAAACTTTGTTTTTGGTTCTATCCATCTTATATTTTCATAACCTATATAACCCACAAAACCGATAGAACTGGAATCCTTATCGCCAGACACCTTGATCTTTTTAAGAATGGATTTAAGAGCATTAAAGGGATTGTCTTCCAGATCAATAGTTTTATTTTCAACTAAATCTTGAAGCTGGGTTTTATTGTTTTGATTTTTAAAAATGAGAATAGGTTCAGTTCCAATTATTGAGTAACGTCCTATCTTTTCATTTGCTTCTACAGATTCGAGCAAAAATGAATATGGTTTATTTTCACAAAGTTTATAAAATGCGCTAACAGGCGTTTCCAGATCAGCAAGAAGTTCTTTATTTGTAGAAACAATAAAAGGCCCGTCAGTAATTTGAGCAGTTTGTTTATTAATCTCTTCTATTTGTTTTGTATTCATTCCTCCTATTGTACAATTAGTGCATATGAATGATTTTTTACGATTAAATCGTCTAATGGTTTTTTTTATTTCAATAGGCTTTCTTGTGCTTGGGTTTGAGGTCTATTTGCAACATTATGAACTTTTAAGTGAAAAGAAGATAATGTGGTTACCCATAATATTTGGAACAGCAGGAGGTTTAATCGGGATATTGATTTTTTTAACTTTTAATAAAATCAGTTATTATTTTTTTTGGATTTTAATGTTGTTTTCAATTTTTGTAGGTATGTCAGGATTATACTTGCATAATAAATGGCGATACCCTATATTCATTGATTTTTTATTTCATGGAAAACCATTTAATTTTGAAATACTAACTGAATTTACTCCTCTACTTGCACCTTCTGCATTTATAGCAATGGGAGGATTAGGTATTTTAATTGCAATATTTAATCCATGGAATAAAGAGTAGAGACGATCTGCCCGAATGTGGCTGAACAAAATTTGTGTAAGTCCTGGTAATATTGCGATAGAATTTTAACAATTGGAGGTAAAAGTCATGTCAAAAAATCAAAAAGTTGCAATTATCATTGATCAATTATTTCAGGATTCAGAAGTAACTGATCCAAAAGATAAGCTTGAAAATAAAAATTTTATCGTGGATGTTATTGGTCCAAATAAATCTGAAGAATTTATTGGAAAAAAAGGTACAAAAATTAAAGCAAATAAATCAATTGATGAAGTCTCAGCAGCAGATTATGTAGGTCTTGTAATTCCTGGTGGCTGGGCTCCGGATAAAATGAGGATGAATCAAAAAATGGTGAAATTTGTTGAGGATATAAATGCAAAAAGCAAGCCAATAGCATGTATTTGTCATGGAGGGTCAATGCTTGTTGAAGCAGATATAGTAAAAGGTAAAAGACTTACAAGCTACGCAAGTATCAGAACTGATCTGATTAATGCTGGTGCAAAATGGGTGGATAAGGAAGTAGTTGTTGACGGTAATTTAATTACATCCAGAACGCCTGCTGATTTGCCTGCTTTTTGTGCTGAGCTTCTTAAAGCTTTGTCACTGGTAGAAGTATGAAGTAGAGGTTACTTTTTCAGAAAGTCTTTATCCTCCGCCTACAAAAGTAACTATTTCAAGCTCATCATTTTCACTTAATCTGATTTCCTCCAGATTATTTTTATTTAATATTGATTTGTTTAACTCTATAACAACTCTATCTTTGTTAATTTTATAAATTTCTAATAGCTTTAAAATAGAAATGCCAAGAGGTAAAGATTTGATTTCACCATTAACTTTAATTAATGCATTAGAATTTCTTGAATCGGTTTTCATTTGTCTCTTGCCTGTTGCGCTGGTTACATCTATTACTTTAACAGGGATTTTAATTTTTTCAGGTGCTTCGATTTTTGCAATACTTTATCTTTCAGGTCGAAAGAAGTTAAATCTGGATAATGAGGTTTTTCAGACATTAAACTCTGCTTTTATGCTTTATATATTTGTTTTTACTTTTACTAAGTTTGTTAATTCAGGATTAAGCGAAGGAATTAATGCATTATTTCGATATTGTCAGGATTATTTTGTTTTTGCTTGGGTGATGTTTTATGTTTTAAAGAAAGATCAAAATACAAACCATATAAAAAATGCGATATTAGTTGCAGGGATAATTTCAGTAATATACGGATTATTACAGTTTTTTCACTTGGATATTTTTGACAGGCAGGCTATTCACCATCGAATTTCAGGATTTCATAAAAACCCGTATTCATATGCAGGGCAGTTAATTATTTTTGTATTCTTTTTCCTTTCTTTGCTTAGTGAATCAAAAAATAAACTATTCTATTTACTTTTATTAACTTGTACTATTTTTTGTGTTTTAAATTCTTCAGAACGTGCGGTTATTTTTGGAATTGCTATTGCTATAGTTATTTATTTTTGTTTAAATAAGGTTAGTACAAAAAATATTTTTCTTATCTCTGGATTGACATTAATATCATTAATATTAACGGCAATTTTTAACCATACGGTTTTAAACAGAATCAGGAATGTGTTTTTTCCTGGTAAAAACATTAAGCCAAATTCGAGATTAAAGTTGTGGGGTATTGCAATTGCTTTATGGAAAAAAAATATGCTGTTTGGTGCAGGCACGTTTCCTAAGATCTATCATGAAACTTCAGATCTTTTTACGTTCAAAATCTGGACCCATGCCCATAATGTTTATTTGCAGATATTAGTTACAAATGGCATTTTAGGTCTTATTTCCTATCTTTATTTGTTTTATTCTTTTATAAGGGTACTTTTATGGAATTTAAGCAAAAGTAAATATTCATCGTGTTTAATTTCAATTATCATTGCTTTTTTTATAGAGGGTATATTTGAGTATTTCTGGGGAGACAGTGAAGTAAAATACTTACTTCTTTATTTTTCAGGATTTGTATTTGGTTATCTGGCAATGTTAAGTTTAAAAGAAGGGGAAAAAGTGTAAAATTGGAAATAGAAAAGATGCCCAACAATAAAATAAAAAACAAATTAATTTTCTTATTTGCCTTCATATTAATAACAAATAATCTTTGTTTTGCTCAAAATATTGAAAGTCAAGTTGAAAATCCAGATGAGTCAGTTATAGAAAAAGAAAAAGATTTTAATGAAATTGACACTGACACTAATGACCCGGAGATAAAAGAGATAAAAACTGATAAACCTACCTTACTTAAAGGATATGTCAGTAAGATTCCTGGAGGCACAAAACTAAAAATTATATTTGAAACTCCTGTAGATGAATTAACAAGCATGGTTGGGGACGAAATTACAGCTAAAATCTCTGAAAATATAATTATAAATGGTGATAATGTAGTTCCTGCAGGAAGTACTGTAAATGGAACCATCTCTGAAATAAATCTTGCCAGAAGACTTCATCGAGCAGGAAGTATAAGAATTGAGTTTAAGAATGTTTCAATTCCGGACGGCAGGCAAATCCCGATAGTAGCTAATGTGCTTACCAGAAGCGGACTTTTAAAAGGTAAGCTAACTAAGAAAAACGCATTAATCTCAGGATCGACTATTATTGCTCCTATTGCTGCAGGTTTTGGTGCTGGCTTAGCTGCTGAAGGCAGTGCTGCAGGAGGTACTATAGGGGCTGTAGTAGGTGCAATTGCAGGGCTTTCTCTTTTTGCCTATCAGAGAGGGAATATGGTTGATATTAGAGCTGGGGATGAAATAAATATTGAATTAACTGAAGAAGCTTTAATACCATCTGCAGATGAAGAGTTTTCAAAGTCAAAGTCAGATAAAAATACACATGGTTTTTGTGAAATAAAATAGATTTTCCGTCTTTTATGTTATTACTTTGTATTACAATACAATATTGTGAGTGAAGTAAAAAATAAAAATATATTCGAATCAAAAAATAAAGAAGCTGTAGAAACATCTTCAGAATCAGTAACTGTAAATGAGAAGATTGAAATTGAAATTGAAAATCCTATTGAGAAGCTGAGATTTAAAAAGAATCAAATTAAAAAGAAAACAAATCTTCAGTTAATTTCTTCTTTGGCAGTTTTTATTTTAATTTCTTCAAGCATTATATTAAATTCTTTTTTTCTTAAAACATTGGATCCTAAATTATTTGAACTATTCAGTACAATAAGCGAATTCCTGCATGTCCCTATGTCTAAGCCTTATGTTGTAACTGTTGGTGAATATGGGAATCTGTCTGTAGCTAAAGATGAAGCAATTAAACTCTTACCTAAGTTTAAACAAATAGATATAAAAAAACTTGATAATGGAATTTATACATTTGAGATGGAAAGACTTGGTTCAAAATCAAAAGCATATTCTTTTGCAAAAGAACTTACACAGGATGGCTTTGATGCAGTGCATGTACGTTACTTGCCGATGCCAAATCTATAACTTTTGAAAACTCTTCAAATATAAGACTCGTTCCACCTACTAAACCCCCGTCAATATCCGGGTATTTAATGTGTTCCTGGAAGTTGCTTGCTTTAATGCTTCCTCCATACAAAATTCGGACTTTTTGAGCTATTGAATCGTTACTTTTTAATTTAATCGTTTCCCTAATCATTTTTATTATTTTATTAGCATCTTCGCCGCTGCATATTTTTCCTGTTCCAATTGCCCATATAGGTTCATAAGCAATAATTAACTTTTCGATTTCTTCTGCTTTTAAATCTTTAATTCCCTCAAGAATCTGATTCTTTACCCAATCTTCTGCTTTGCCTTTTTCTCTAGTATTAAAATCTTCACCCACGCAAAATACAGGCATAAACCCAAATTTTAATGCACACTTAATTTTTAAGTTTACATCCTGGTCCGTTTCATGAAAAATTTGTCTTCTTTCACTGTGACCTAAAATAACCATAATTACATTCAGGTCTTTTAACATTACGGGAGAAATCTCACCAGTAAAGGCTCCTTCTTCTTTATGAAACATGTTTTGCGCACCAATAAGTATATTGCTGTCTTTTAGGATATTTGAAAGGGTTAAGAGATAAGTGTATGGCGGACAAACAGCCACATCTGTAGAATTCTTACCTTTCATGAAGTTTTTTAATTTAAAAACCAGATCCTGAGCCTCACCTAAAGTTAAGTTCATTTTCCAGTTTCCAATAATAAATTTCTTTCTCATAAATATCTTTCAGTAAATCATTATATAATAAAAATTAATGAGATATGACAAAGAAAATAAGCTAGACAAAATAATTAATGAACTTTCTCTGTTCCTTGAAAAAGATTTTTCATCAAGATTTAGATATTTATCAGAGAAGGAAGACAGGCAATTGTTCTTTCTGGCAAAAATACTTACTCGGCTAAAGCAACTTTCAGGTGAACCTAAAAAAGATAATCTTAATAAGAGCGTAAAACCATCCCAAGGAGAAAAAACAGAAAATAAAATATTAATTTTCCCTTCTTATAAAACTTAATTAAACAGTTTTCAAAGAACCAAGTTGAATATTTATTGTATTTAACATCATTTCTGGAGTTACGTTTAGGCATTCTGGTCTTGAACATGATTCACTTCTATTATCAAAAAGACATGGTCTACACTCCAGATTTTTTACGTGAACCGGAATGAATTTTGGATTATTTGGGAGCAGTTTTTTAGGATTAGTTGGTCCAAAGAAAGCTACAAGTCTCTTTCCTAGCGCTACAGCAATATGCATGGGTGCAGAATCTACACAAACAAGCAAATCAGATGAGCTAATAAGTGCTCCCAATTTTTCAATTGTTAGATCAAGAGAACTCAAATCAAAAAAGTTTTTTGGTCTTGCAAAAAACGATAACTTTTTATGGATGTCATCAATGGTGTCATGATCGTCTTTTCCCCCGATAAGAATAACCATATTGTCCTGGTTTTCAATAAGCTTTTCTATCAGTGTTGCCCAGTTTTTGCTTGACCAGCTTTTTAAAATATTTTTTTGAATACTGAGTTTACTAACACCGGGATGTATGAAGATTTTCTTAGCATAATATCTTTCTTTAATTCTGGGATTTAGTGTTTCTCGTGCCCATTCAACAGCACTCATTTTTAATTTTATTTCTGGGATTAAATTTTTTCCTGCTACTTTTTTGGAAAGATCTGAAACAATTGGCTCTAGAAGATCACTGAACATATTAGATGTGTATTGGTTTTTATTAAGAATTACTGGATATGTCAAAAGAAATTTGCTAAAAAATCCTTTTTTAAAACCTATTTTAATTTCAGCATCAGCAAGTGCAGTTACAAAATTTGCTTTGTAAGAAGAGCCGGTTGAAATTACATACTTATATCTTCTTCTGCGGATTATTTCTCTGAGACTAAATATCTCAGGATTTTTATCTTTAAAATCAAATTCTTTAATTTTTCTATATAAATTTGTCAGCTCACCAATGCATGAGCTTCTTGGCTCGCACAAAAGATCTATATGATAGTCAGGATAATTCTCTTTTAATAATTTAACAGCAGGTAATAATAATATTTGATCTCCAATGCCACCGGGATTAATAAATAATGCATGCATCCTTTTTACTTTTACTCCATAGTTCTTTAAAAGCAATTGAAACTAATTTTTTATAATTTCTTTAAATTGTTCAAGTTTAATTATTGATGTAGAGACGCTATTCATAGCGTCTCTACCTATTTAAAATATCATAGCAGTTGTAAGCAAATGTATTTCCATACACAATAAAAATTAGTTGTTGACCAAAATATCATAGACCGTTAGAATTAACCTCTGCGTCTTTAAATATGATCGCAAAAACAAAAAACATTTATAACCCATTAAAAAAATGTCTAAAGCAAGCATACAACAACTTCCTGATTTATTTTCGAATTTAACGCCTAATGTTCATTTATTGCATTTATCAGTTTTAAGACAACAATCAAATCAACGAGCCGGCACAGCTTCTACTAAAACAAAAGGAGAAGTTCGTGGAGGTGGTAAAAAACCCTGGAAACAAAAAGGAACAGGAAGAGCCAGAGCAGGTTCTATTAGATCTCCTTTATGGGTTGGTGGAGGAATTACCTTTGGTCCTAAACCCCGTTCTTTTAAATTTAAGATTCCTCAAAAAGCAAGAAATCTTGCTTTAGCTCAGGCAATAGCATCTAAATCAGAAAATATAGTAATTTTAAACAAGCTTCCTGAGATTAAGGATGGAAAAACAAAAACTTTCCTGGCACAAGCAAAATCAGCAGGCATTATGAAAACCCCACTACTATTTATTTGTAAAGAGGGTGAGCCTAACTGTGCTGAGGTCAAAAGAACATCAAGAAATGTCCCCGAAGTAGAATTAAAAGATCAAAAATTTGTTGGTGTTTATGATGTATTAAAAGCAAACACCATAGTAATTACTGAAAGTGCTATTTCAGAATTAGAAAAGAGGTTTTCAAAATTAGCGAAAGGAAAAGCCAAGAAAGCATAAAAAAATGGCTAAGAACATCTCAGATATTATAATTAAGCCTCTTATTACTGAAAAAAGTACTGCACTTAGCCAGTTTAATAAATATACTTTTGAAGTAGCTAAGGATGCATCAAAATCAGCTATTAAAAATGCATTTGAAGTAATTTTTCCTGATAGAAAAATAAAAGGTATACAAACAATAAAAATCAAAGGTCATAGACGTAGGACCAAAGCCGGATATAAATTACCAATTGATTCAAAAAAAGCAGTTTTAACCATAGAAGGTCCAAGAATTGAATATTTCCCAGAGGTTTCATAGATTAACACTATATAAGATTTAGGATGAAGGAATAAGAAATGCCAATTAGAGAATTAAAACCACAAACTCCCGGACAAAGAGGCATGAGCTTTATAGACTTTGGTGAGATTACTAAGTCAAAACCTGAAAAAAAATTATTAATGCCTTACAGGAAAAAATCAGGCAGGAATAATCTTGGAAGAATAACAACTAGGCACAAAGGCGGCGGTCATAAAAAACATTACAGATTAATTGATTTCAAAAGAGACAAAGACAATGTTCCAGCTAAAGTAGTAGCAATTGAATATGATCCAAACAGAAATTGCAGAATAGCTCTTCTTCACTATAATGACGGAGAAAAAAGATATATACTCAGCCCAAACGGTTTAAAAACAAATGACCTTGTAATGTCTGGCACAAATGTCGAACAAAAAATTGGGAATACGCTTCCACTTCGTAATATTACTGTTGGGGAATTTATCCATAATGTTGAATTGAAACCAGGTGCAGGTGGTCAAATGGCAAGAACTGCAGGTGGAGCAGCACAACTTCTTGCAAAAGAAGGAGATTATGCTACTGTCAGACTTCCTTCAGGTGAGATGCGAAGAGTAGCCATTGGTTGTAAGGCTACGTTAGGACAGCTTGGTAATTTAGATCATTTAAATGTAAATTTAGGAAAAGCTGGTCGTAAACGTCATTTAGGTATCAGACCTACAGTTAGAGGCTCTGCTATGAATCCTGTAGATCATGGACATGGTGGCGGAGAAGGCAGGAGTCCTATTGGTGGACAGCCAAAAACTCCATGGGGCAAACCAGCAATGGGTAAGAAAACCAGAAAGCCAAAACTTTCTGATAAGTATATAGTCGCAAGGAGAAAGAAATAAGATGGGAAGGTCATTAAAAAAAGGTCCATATGTTCATCCATCATTATTGAATAAAATTAATGAGATGAACAAAAACGGGAAAAAACAGGTAGTTAAAACCTGGAAACGTGCATCAATGATTATTCCTGAGATGATTGGGCATACCATTGCAGTTCACAATGGCAGGAAATTTGTACCAGTTTATGTTACAGAACAAATGATTGGTCATAGGCTTGGAGAATTTTCAATCACAAGATTTTTTAGAGCACATTCTGGCGTAGCTAAAAAAGATGCTGTAGCGGCCACAGCAGCACCAGCGGCAGCACCAGGAAAAGGTGGAGAGGCTAAAAAATAAATGTAAGGGCAGACCTATGTGTCTGCCCAAAGTAGGAGCAAACCAAAAACAAACATGGCAAAAGCAATAGCAAAATATATTAGAATGTCACCGCGAAAACTCAGAAGAGTAATAGATGTAATTCGTGGAAAAGATGCTAATAGTGCACAAACAGTTTTAAAGTTTATGTCATATGCTGCAGCACGTGTTATTGAAAAAGTATTAAAATCTGCAGTTTCAAATGCTAAAGAAAATAATTCCTTAAATCCAAATGAGCTGAAAGTCACAAAAGCATATGTAGATCAGTCAACTACGCTTAAAAGATGGAGAGCCGTGTCACGAGGAAGAGGATTTCCTATCTTAAAAAGGACTAGTCATGTAACCATTGAAGTTAATCATGATGAAAAAACAGCACAAAAATATGCTGACAATGACAATGCTCATAAGACTGAACATAAGCGTGCTCCAAAAACTACCCAGGTTCATGACCATAAGCACGATCACAAACACGATCATGACCATGAACATCCTGAAGAAGGAAAACATACTGAAAAAGCAGCTGTAAAAGATGTAAAAAAAGAAGAAAAGAAGACTAAAGCAAAACCGTTAAAGCAAGCTAAAAAAGACGAAACTGCTAAGACTAAAGAAATTAAAAAGAAAAAAGATAAGAAGGAAGATAAGGAGTAGTATTAAAAAATGGGTCAAAAAACACATCCAAAAGGTTTTAGATTAGGAGTCATTCTGACATGGGACTCTCAATGGTATGCTCCGCCCAAATATTATGCTGATCTTGTGCTTGAAGACAGGCTTATTCGTGAGTACATAAAAAGAAAACTTTTTAATGCAGGTATTAGTAAAATTGAAATTTGGAGAAAAGCCCAATTAATCCAAGTAAACATTCATTCAGTAAGACCTGGAATAGTTGTTGGTAAGGGTGGACAAGGACTTGAAACTTTAAAAAATCAAGTTGTTGAAATGATTAACCGAAAAGACGTTATTGTTCAGATTAATGTAATTGAAGTATCAAAGGCAGATCTTGATGCACAACTTACCAGTGAAGCTGTTGCTCAGCAGTTAGAACGCAGAGTTACATTTAGAAAAGCAATGAAACAAGCAATGCAAAGAGCAATGAGAGCCGGTGCTAAAGGAGTTAAGGTTATGGTATCTGGTCGACTTGGCGGAAATGATATTGCTAGAACTGAGTGGCTAAGGGATGGAGCTATTCCTTTGCATACTTTACGAGCTGATATTGATTATGGTTTTGCTACAGCAAAAACTGTCTTTGGAATTATTGGGGTAAAAGTCTGGATTTATCGTGGTAATGTTGCTCCTGGAGAATTCGTCCAAAGGAATATTAAACCTGTTTCAGCTGAAGATCTAACTGAAGAAGAATTAGCAGGTAAAAGAAGAAGAAAAAGAAAAGAGAGAGAGTACGACTAATGCTACAGCCAAGACAATCAAAATTTAGAAAACAAATGCGTGGCAGAATGACTGGTAAAGAGTCACGTGGTGTAAGACTTCATTACGGTGAATATGGTTTACAGGCACTTCAACCAGCATGGGTTTCTTCCAAGCAGCTTGAAGCAGCAAGAAAAGCAATGGTAAGAAGTATTAAGCGTGGTGGAAAAATCTGGATAATGGTATTTCCTGATAAACCTGTAACTAAAAAACCTGCTGAAGTAAGAATGGGTTCAGGTAAAGGAAATCCGGAATTTTGGGTATCAGTAGTAAGACCTGGTCGGATCTTATTTGAAATGACGGGAGTTCCAAGGGAAATTGCTATAGAATCTCTCCAATTGGCATCTCATAAGCTTCCTATTAAATGCAGAATAATAGAAAAAGAAGATCATATTAAAGGATAAAAATGTTAAATCTAACTGAAATAAAAGAATTAACCCCGCCTGAAATAGATGAACAGGTTAAAAAATCACAAGTAGAACTGGTCAATCTGCGAATGAAATTTGCTGCCAGACAGCTCGAGGACACATCTCTTATAAAGAAAAAGAGAAAAGAAATCGCAAAAATGCTTACAGTGAAATCTTTAAAGCTAAAAGAAAATCCTAATGCTGCTAAATCTACTGTAAAAGTAAAAAAAGAAAGAAAAAAGAAAACTGAGCCTAAAGCAGTAAAAAAGAAGGAAGGTAAATAATATGCCTAAAAAAATATTAAGAGGGAATGTCGTCAGCAATAAAATGGAAAAAACCATTGTTGTAGCTGTTGAGAACAGAGCACCTCATCCTAAATATCAAAAAACAGTTGTAAGAACTAAAAACTTTAAAGCACATGATGAAAAAAATGAGTGCAAAATTGGTGACAAGGTTGCAATAGAAGAGCACAGACCAATAAGTAAAACTAAAAAATGGATTTTAAAAGAAATCGTGAGAAGGGCTGACTAAAAAATGATACAACAAGAATCTAACGTGGAAGTTGCAGACAATACTGGTGCTAAGTCAGTCAGATGCATACGTGTGTTAAAAGGTGGGAATTCTCGCTATGCAGGTATTGGTGATCTCTTGATTGGTGTTGTCAAAGATGCAATTCCAAATATGCCGGTAAAAAAACATGAAGTTGTTACCTGTGTTGTAGTAAGAACTAAGAAAACATTGAGCAGAAATGACGGAAGTAAAATCAGATTTGATGAAAATGCAGTGGTAATAATTGACAAACAAAACAATCCCAGAGGGACACGTGTATTTGGTCCTGTTGCCAGAGAATTGCGTGAAAAACAATTTATGAAAATAATTTCATTAGCCCCGGAGGTTTTATAAAATGAGTGAAAATTACATAAAAATACCTAATAAAAATAAACCCCGAAGAATTATTTTTACTAATGCTCCGATTAAAGGACATCCAAAGAAAAATGGTTTTTATATTGTCTCGCGTGCATTTGTAAAAGAAGGTGCTACAAATCCTAAATCAAAATTAAAAATTAAACGAGGCGATACTGTAATGGTAATTTCAGGTGCAGAAAAAGGCAAATCAGGAAAAATAATAGCAGCATTTCCAAAAGAAGGAAAAGTTATTGTTGAAGGGATAAATATTATTAAAAAACACCAAAAAGCCAAAGGTATGGGAAGACCTGGTGAAATTATTGAAAAAGAAGCTCCAATATTTGCTTCAAAGGTTATGTATTTTGACTCAGGAAAGAAAAAACCAACAAGAATCGGATATAAATTTTTGAAAGACGGAAAGAAAGTAAGGATTTCAAAAGTAAGCGGAGAACAGATTGATTAAGGTAAAAAGGTAAAAGTGTAAAGGGATAAATCATGGCATTTAATTTAAGAAATAAATATAAAGATGAAATAAGACCAGCTCTGATGAAGAAGCTTAGTTATGAAAATATCCTTCAAGTCCCGGCACTTGAAAAAGTTGTAGTTAATATGGGTATGGGTGAAGCAATGAATGACTCTAAGTTTCTTGATGGAGGGCTTAATGATCTAAAAATGATTACCGGACAAAAACCACTTATTACCAGAGCTAAGAAATCAATTGCTACCTATAAAATCCGACAAGGTGGTCCTGTAGGATGTATGGTTACTTTACGGGGACAAAGAATGTATGACTTTTTCAGTAAGCTTGTAAATTTCATTCTGCCAAGACTTAGAGATTTTCGCGGTGTATCCAAGAAAAGTTTTGATGGAAAAGGGAATTACAATTTAGGATTAAAAGAACAAATTGTATTTCCTGAAATACATTATGAGAAGGTGGATAATGTTAGAGGTATGGATATTGCATTTGTAACCACTGCAAAAACCAATGAAGAAGCACTGGCTTTGCTTTCTGAGTTAGGAATGCCGTTTAAAAAGTAGGATGTATGAAAAACAAAATTAAATTACACTCGATGAAAGCAAGTAAGGAATTAGGTATTCTGATTTCTGATCCTCTGGAATGCGGGTGTAATTCAGTGGTAGAATGCAAGCTTCCCAAGCTTGACGTCGCGGGTTCGAATCCCGTCGCCCGCTTGTTATAAGATGTAGGGGCAGGTTTTATACCTGCCCAAAAAACAAAAGGAAATATAAAAAACAAAATCATAAAAACATCAGGAGAAATAAAATAAAATGGCAAAACTTTGCATGATTGAAAGAGAAAGAAAGAAAAGGATTTTAGCTGCTAAGGGTAAATATCCTAAAATTGGACTGCATAATAGATGTAGAAAGTGCGGAAGATCGAGGGCATATTATAGGGATTTTGGTTTGTGCAGGATTTGTCTAAGACAAATGGCACACAATGGATTATTGCCTGGTGTGGTTAAAGCTAGTTGGTAATTGGGAGAAATAATTAAATGTCGCATACAGACTCAATAAGTGATATGTTAACAAGAATCAGAAATGCTGTTAGAGCTACTCATGAAACAGTAGAGATACCTGCTTCTAAATTAAAAACGAACATTGCTGAAGTATTAAAAAAAGAAGGCTATATTAATTCCTATGAAGTTGTTGAATCAAGTCCGTTAAGAAAGAATATAAAAATTAATTTAAAATATGGACCAAGAGGGGAAAAATTGATAAGTGGAATTAAAAAAGTTTCATCACCTGGATTACGTGTATATGTTAAAGCACAAGAATCTCCACGTGTTTATGGTGGGCTTGGAATCTCAATAATTAGTACCAGCAAAGGACTAATGACAGATCGTCAGGCAAGAAAAGAAGGTTGTGGAGGAGAATTACTCTGCCAGGTTTGGTAGGGAAAAGGAATATGTCAAGAATAGGAAAAAATCCAATACAAATCCCAGATAAGGTTGAAGTAACCATTCTTGAATCTCCTATTGGTCAGACTGTTAAAGTTAAAGGACCAAAAGGTGAATTAGAAAGTTCTTTTAGAAAAGAAATTACTATCTCAAAACAAGACGGAAAAATTATTTTAAAGCGAGACAGTGATGAAAAACCAGTTAAAAGCCTTCATGGAACATCTCGTACTTTAATTCAGAACATGATCCTTGGAGTTACTCAAGGTTTTAAAAAAGAGCTAGATATTGTCGGTGTAGGTTACAGAGCGCAACTTCAGGGGACTAAGCTTGTTTTGCAGATGGGTTACAGTCATCCGGTAGAAGTAGAACCACCTAATAAAGAAACTAAAATTGAAATTGATAAGAATCAGACTCACCTAACAGTTACAGGTATAAGCAAACAAACAGTTGGAGATCTTGCAGCATATATAAGATCAGTAAGAGCACCTGAGCCGTATAAAGGAAAAGGTATAAAATATTCCGATGAAAAAATCAGAAGGAAGGTTGGTAAATCTGCTGCTAAGAAGTAGGTGTAGTTTATGATTACAAAAGTTGCAAAAAAAGAAAGAACAAGAAAAAGACATCAAAGGATGAGAAATAAAGTTGTTGGTACTAAAGAGAGACCACGTCTTTCAGTCTATAAGTCAAACAAACATATTTATGCTCAGTTAATTGATGATACTGATTCAAAAACATTGGTCTTTTGTTCTACTTTGCAGCCTGCTTTGAAAAAAGAGATTAAAACAACCTGGACAAAAGATGCTGCTAAGAAAATCGGTGAAATTGTTGCACAGGATGCATTAAAAAAAGGATATAAAAAAGTTGTATTTGACCGTGGTGGAAATAAATATCATGGAAAAATCCTTGCTTTTGCTGATGGTGCCAGATCCGCAGGACTGGAATTTTAATTTTTAAGGAGTCAATATGACAGAGCAAGATAAAGAAAATATGAATTCAAATCAAGAAGAAGAAAAAAAAGAAGAACAGCAAACTGAAGCTCAGCCAAAAACAGAAGAAGTTAAAGCTGACACTGAGGTAACTGTTGAAGCTGAAGCTGTTGTTGCTGAAGCTGTTGTTGCTGAAGCTGTTGTTGCTGAAGCAGCAGAACCAGAGGAAGAAGAAGATGAATTAACCGGTATAGAAGAAGCAACTGAACAGGAAATAGTACAAAAGGTTACTAAAAAAACTGATCCCAGAAAGAGAAGAAAGAAAAGAGACAGGTCTTCAGAAAAAGGGAAAGAAGCCTCTGAATGGATTGAAAAAGTAGTTCAAATCAGAAGAGTAACTAAAGTTGTTAAAGGCGGGAAAAAGCTTAGCTTTAGAGCAGTTGTTATTGTAGGTAATGCTAAAGGACAAGTAGGAGTTGGGGTTGGAAAAGCACTTGAAGTTATCAGTGCCATTCAGAAAGGTGTTGTGGATGCAAAGAAAAATCTTGTAATCGTACCTCTTTTAAATTCAACCATTCCTCATCAAATTATTGGAAGAGCAGGAGCTGCAAGAGTACTATTAAAACCAGCCGGTGAAGGTACTGGAATTAAAGCTGGCGGTGCAGCCAGAACAGTACTTGAACTTGGTGGAGTTGGTGATATTCTTTCGAAGTCATTAGGTTCCAGATCACCGCTTAATGTTGCAAGAGCAACCATATCAGGATTAAAAGGTCTTAGAAAGTTTGGGGAAGTTGCAAAACTAAGAGGTTTAACTATTACAGAGATGATTAAAGCCAGCTAAAAGAGTAAAAGAGGTAATTATGAAATTGACAGAATTAAAACCAGCAAAAGGCTCACGAAGAAAAAGTAAGAACTTAGGACGTGGAAGAGCTTCAGGTCATGGCAAAACATGTTGCCGTGGAAATAATGGTCAGGGTCAAAGGTCTGGAAAAGGTGCCAGAGCTGGTTTTGAAGGGGGACAAACTCCTCTCTACAGAAGGCTGCCGAAATTTCAGACCAATGAAGTTCCAAACCAAAGAAACTGGACTATCGTTAATCTTTCAGATTTAGAAGTTCTTTCTAAATGTAAAGAAATTACACCTCAGATTCTTTTAGATAAAGGAATTATTGATAAATTAAATGATGGCGTAAGGGTATTAGGTGATGGTGATATCAAGTTTGCAGTTTCTGTTAAAGCTAACTATTTTTCAAAATCAGCAAAAGAAAAAATTGAAGCTGCCGGTGGTAAATGTGAACTTATTACAAATACTAAGTCATTAGTATAATGAATAGGTATAATTATTTTCAGCTCTCAGCTCTAATTAAACAATATGTCAGTTCAAGCTAGAAAACAAGGCAAAGAAGCAGACATTTCAACATTTGGAGAAATGTTAAAGTCTGCTGGTCTTATGAAAAAGATTCTCTTTACTGTTTCTATGTTAGCTATATACAGACTGGGAGTTCATATTCCCTTAATAGGTGTAAATCATGATGTCTTAAAAAGTTCAAATGTACTTACAAGCGGTTTACTTGGTCTTGTAGATTTATTTGCTGGTGGTGCTTTAAGTGCCCTGTCAATTTTTGCACTTGGGATTGGACCTTATATAACCAGCTCTATCATTATGCAGCTAATGACAGAAGTCATTCCAGCACTAAAAAATTTACAAAAAGAACAAGGAGATCAGGGCAGAAAACAATTTCAACAAATCACAAGAAATACTACATTGGTTCTTGCCATGATCCAGTCCCTTGCACTTGCACGATTTCTAGATGTAGCCGGCGTTGCATATGCTGGGACACCAGTATTTTATTTAAATACCATTGTAGTTCTTACGTGTTCAAGTGTTTTTGTAATGTGGCTTGGTGAAGTTATAACTGAACGCGGCATTGGCAATGGTGCATCAATGCTGATCTTCATAGGTATTGCTTCAAGGATGCCAATTATGATTAAAGATACAGTAACAGCCTTAAATACTGGTTCAGCACCAGCATGGGGTGTTGCCACACTGCTCATGGTTTTTTGTATATTAATTGTGCTAATTATTTTTATTCAGGAAGGTGCGAGGAAGATTCTAGTACTAGGTGCCAGACGTCAAGCCGCAGGTGGCAGAGTTACTGCAGCCCCTGATCACTACATGCCGTTTAAAATTAATCCGGCAGGTGTTTTGCCTATTATTTTTGCGAGTTCTTTAATGTTTTTACCGCTTCAGCTTCTTGCATTTGCAGGATTACAAAACAAATCTATTTCAATTACCTTAAGAGACATTTTTACTAATACACCAGGTCTTGCTCAGTTAAGTTTTGCTCTTTCTCAGGTAAAGATTGGAGAAAATTATATTTTTAGTGATTTTGGCAGTTGGTTTGCCTTGCAAATTGAATTTCTTTTTAGAAGCGGACACTGGCAACATTCAATGATATATTTTCTTCTGATTATTTTATTTTCATATTTTTATGCTTCAATCATTTTAAATCCTAAGGAAATTGCAGAAAATCTAAAGAAAAATGGTTCAGCTATTCAGGGAGTTAAACCAGGGAAACCTACCAGTGAGTATCTGGATTTAATAGTAAACAGGTTAATTTTTATAGGTGCTGTTGCTATTGGTCTGGTTGCAGTTTTGCCTATACATGCTGAAAATCTTTGCCAGGTGGCTACTTTAGGTGGACTTGGAAGCACTTCATTAATAATTCTGGTAGGTGTTGCAATTGATACCAGAAATCAGATAATTACTTATGCTCAGACGCATCGTTATCAGACCAGAAGCATATTAAGTTTTGGTGCAAAGAAACCTTTGTGATAAGAACATGCGATTTCCTGTAGAAACAGTTATTGCAGAGCGTTTTAGTTTGATACTAAATTCAATAAATAATTTTATTGCAACTTTTTCTTTAAGTGTTTCTGAAGCAGTAAAATCAGCTTTTATAGATAGAAAAATATACGTTGATAATTTTCTTGAGAATCTTAGAAAAATAACATGGACCTGCATTCCAATATCTGCTCTTACAGTTGGAGCTAGCTCCATTGTTTCATCAATTCACACGGCTCCAGCCATTGCAAGTCATGGAGGTACTAGTTATCTGGGAGGGCTTATTGCGCTGGGATTAATACGTGAAGGTGTTCCTGTAATGGCAACTCTTGCAATAGTCACACAGTTTTGTTCAGGTAAGACAGCAGAGATTGGCTCCATGAAAATTACTGAGCAGCTTGATGCTATGAAATTAGCTAAAGTAAGTCCTTCTTCTTATATTCTTTTCCCAATGCTTCTTGCCGGGTTTATTGGTTTTCCTGTCATAATTTCAATATGCATGTTTTTTGGGCTCATTGTTAATTTTTTTATTTCAAATCTTTTAATCCATATCTCACAGACTCTCTACATTTCTTCTATTTATAATTCAATAGAAATAAATGACATTATGCTTGGGCTGGTTAAAGCTTCTGTGTTTGGAATTATTGTAACTGCTATCAGTTATACCTGTGGAATTTTAACTAAAGGCGGCTCTAAAGCTGTTGGTAGCTCGACCAGATTATCGGTAGTAATAAATTTTGCTTTAGTAGTAATTCTGGATTATATAATTACTGCGCTGTGGATTTAAACTATTAAACATTCCACTTCTTAATAGATGGTCTGATAGTTAACATTCCACCTTCAACGCCTGGTACTGCACCTTTTACTAAAACCACATTTTTTTCTTTATTGAACTCAATGACTTTTAAATTTCTAGCAGTAACTTTTTCATTTCCCATCCTGGATGGCATTTTCTTTCCTGGTAATACTCTTCCTGGATATGTATGTGCTCCAATAGAACCTGGCTGTCTATATGATTTTGAACCATGGGATTTAGGACCTCTTTGTTTATTATAAAGCTTTACCATTCCCTGAAAACCTTTTCCAATGGACATTCCAGTTACATCTACTAGTTCTTTAGGAGTTAATATTTTTGATAGATCAATCTGTTCACCAATTTTATGAGCATCTAATTCTTCAGGTTTTACCCTGTATTCTTTTAAATATCCAAACATCGGTAAGTTTTTCTTTTTTAAGTTTCCCATTTTTGGCTTATTCAGATGTTTTTCTTTTTTAATGTTTGTGCCTAGCTGAATAGCAGCATAGCCGTTTTTAACTGGTGTTTTAATATCAGTGACTATATTTTCACCAAGCTCAATTACAGTTACTGGAATAGCATCACCATCAGCATTAAAAATCTGAGTCATGCCGAGTTTTTTCCCTAGAATTTCTGGTCTTGTTCTGGCTGGTATTGTCATAGTTTTAACTCTATATCTACTCCTGCAGGCAAATCTAATCTGGTTAATGCATCAGTGGTTTCATTAGTCGGATTTTCTATATCAATTAATCTTTTATGAACCCTAATTTCAAAGTGTTCTCGTGATTTTTTGTCGACGTGTGGCGAGCGATTAACACAGTATATGTGTCTGTCAGTGGGCAGGTAAATTGGACCTGTGATGGTAGCTCCTGTTCTTGAAGCAGAGTCAACAATCTGATCACATGAAGCATCTAACGTTCTGTGATCATAACCTTTCAGTCTGATTCTGATTCGATTTTTCAGTTGTTGGGTTTGTGCTTTTGCCATTTTTTTCTTTTGGGCAAACACACTGGTTTGCCCTTACACACTAGGAGAGTATTTTACTTACAACGCCGGCACCGACAGTTTTTCCGCCTTCACGGATTGCAAATCTCATTCCTTCCTCAATAGCAACTGGCTGTATGAGTTCTACTTCCATTGCAATATTATCTCCAGGCATTACCATTTCAACTCCTTCGGGAAGTTTAACTGATCCGGTAACGTCAGTGGTTCTTACATAAAACTGAGGTCTGTATCCAGGGAAAAACGGAGTATGTCTTCCACCTTCTTCTTTTGTAAGAACATAAACCTCGGCATTAAATTTAGTGTGAGGTTTAATTGAACCTGGCTTTGCTAAAACTTGACCACGTTCAATACCATCTTTATCTATGCCTCTAAGAAGTACACCGGCATTATCGCCTGCTTGAATTTCATCCAGTGTTTTTCTAAACATTTCAAGTCCGGTAGCTATGGTTTTAGTGGTATCTTTAATGCCAATAATTTCAATTTCTTCCTGAGCTTTGAGCTTACCTCTTTCAACACGTCCTGTTGCAACTGTGCCACGACCTGTAATTGAGAAGACATCTTCAACTGCCATGAGGAATGGTTTGTCTACATCTCTTTGTGGTGTTGGAATGCTCTTATCAATTACATCCATGAGTTCATGTATGCAATCTACATCTTTGTTTTCACCTTTTTTAGTGGTGGGATTTTTCATTAGGACTTCCATAGCTTTTAATGCTGAGCCTTTGACAATTGGGATTTCAGTTCCCTTAAAACCATATTTAGTAAGGAGTTCTCTGGTTTCAACTTCTACAAGTTCAACTAATTCTTGATCATCTACCATGTCTACTTTATTTAAGAAAACCACAATGTGTGGAACTCCTACCTGACGGGCAAGCAGAATATGCTCTCTGGTTTGTGGCATAGGTCCATCAGCTGCAGAAATAACTAAAATAGCTCCGTCCATCTGTGCTGCTCCTGTAATCATGTTTTTTACATAGTCAGCATGTCCTGGGCAGTCCACGTGTGCATAGTGACGGCTTTTTGTTTCATATTCAACGTGAGCAGTGTTTATAGTAATACCTCTTGCTTTTTCTTCTGGAGCAGAGTCAATTTCATCATATTTTTTTGCTTGTGCTCCACCTTCAGCAGCCAGTGCCATTGTGATTGCTGCGGTTAAGGTAGTCTTACCATGGTCTACGTGACCTATGGTTCCAATATTTACGTTTGGTTTTGTTCTTTCAAACTTTTGCCTTGCCATTTTACTTGACTCCTTGTTTATTTCTTTCTAATTAATCTATAAGTATTTTGCTCGAAATTTTGCTCAAATAATTATATTAAATTTCAAGCTTTAACATTCTAACCGGAAACCATAATGTTGAAAAGGTATTTTGTTTTAATGCTATTGAGTAGATCTTCCTAAACTGTTAGTATGAATTATTTGTAAGTAACAAAATATGTCGGAAATTCGTTATACACAAAGCTATATTTGCCTGGTTTTAGACTTAAATCATGTTTATTTTAGTGTATTTTGAAGCATATTGTATATTAAATAAGGTCTTTGTGGGCTCACTAGAAATGGATTCCCGTCATACTAATATGTTAAAATTTTAGGTTTAGTAAACATAAAACCCTACAAAATAGGGAAAGCACTCTATTTAAGATGAAAAGAATCTATAAAAATAATAATTTTAAAGCCCTGCTTTCTTTATTTGTTTTAGTCCTGTTAGTTATAAATAGCCTTAACTTTCCAGCTTATGCCCAATCCGGATTTTCAAATATAGGTTCTTTTTTTAATAAAGAAAAACATAAACCAGATAGCGATGAAATTGATTTTGATAAGGCAACTACCATAAAAGAAATCCTTGTCGAGGGTAACAGGCTTATTCCAGAGGAGCATATTTTAAGTACTATTGATTCTAAGGTCGGTTCAAAGTTTGATAAAGATAAAGTACTAAGTGATCTTGAAGCCCTTGATAATCTTGGATATTTTGTCAGAGATAGCATCCAGGCAAGTCCTGAACAGACAGATAACGGAGTTCTTTTAAAAATAAGAATTGAAGAAAATAATCCAATTGCGAAAGTCCAGATTCTTGGAAATGAAATTTTACACACAGAAGATTTATTATTAGTGGTTCAGGATTTAATTGGAAAACCAGAAAGCATAAAAAAGATTTCAGAAACACTGGATACCATTGAAAAACTTTACCAAGAAAAAGGATACGTTTTAGCTAGGATTACTGATATTGCATTAGATCCGGATGGTACATTAATTGTAAAATTAAACGAAGGAATTATTGAAAAGATAAATATAACTGGTAATTCAAAGACTAAAGAAAAATATATTCGCAGATTTATTCCAAACCTTTCACCAGATGAACCATATAATGAAATCCTTCTTGTACAGGATTTTCGGGCTTTACAAGGGACCGGACTTTTTAACGATATTAAAAGAAACATAAAACCATCTGCTCAAAACCCTGATAAATATGAGCTTACTGTAGAAGTAGATGAAAAAAGAACCACATCATTTGGATTTGGCGGAGGGGTAAACACTTTAAATGGTGTTTATGCAAATGTAGGTTTTAGTAATAATAATCTCTTTGGAGAAGGCAAATCAATTTCATTAAATACGCAGGTTGGCACAGGAGTTTTAGCTAATACATTTAATTCACTTGTAAACCAAAATTATCTTGCAGACAAAAAAACTATTCAGGCAGAAGTAAAATATACAGACCCCAATTTTCTAGGTACTAAAAACTCTGCTACATTTTTTACCCATGGATATACCTTTAATAGTTATCTGGTAGATCTGGCGCAGGAAAGAAATTTTTCCATAGGTACATCTTTTAGCCGACCTTTAGGAATGAATCTATTTGCAGGGCTAGATTTAAACGGTGAAAGCGTAACCATAAGAGAGTTTAATTCATCTGCTACTGATTTCCTCGCTGAACAATTATTAGATGTCGATAATGCAAAATATTTAGATGACATAACTGAAAAGACAGCATTTAAGCCAGGACAGTCGTTAAGTGGACATGATGAAGCTATAAAAAAACATGCAGCAGGTGAGCTGGCAAAAGAAATCCGAAAAGATCAATTGACAGGAGGTAATTATATTAATTTCAGTCCATCAATTGCATTTGATACCAGAGACAATCCAATGGATCCTAAGTCCGGCTGGAATAACAGATTAAGCGTGGGGCAGGCAGTTGGCATTGGCAATAGCAGCTTTACAAAGCTAGGCATAGATTTAAGAAGATATATTCCTATCGGTAAAAAAGATACTCTGGCATTTAATATTCAGGGAGCCTCAAGTGTAATTGGTGATATTCCCATGTATAACCAGTTCAAGGCAGGCGGATTTTATGGAGTAAGAGGTTATAGAACATTTTCAGACTTAGGAATAGGGGCAAGAAGTTTACTGACTAGTATTGAATACAGAACACCACTTCTGGATACCATTCCAGGATTTAAAAACACTCCAATTGGTCAGAATTTAAAGCTGGCATTCTTCAGTGATTTTGGATATGTAGGAGGAAATCAAAGTGTAAATAGGCTCTATAACCGCTTAAATACAGCCTTCTCAACAGGTCTTGGAGTAAGAGCAAACATTCCAATGCTTGGTGCAATAAGAATTGACTACGGTATACCATGGATTAAACCTCTCTGGAATAATAGAAATATACTTGGAAGATTTAATTTTGGACTTGGAGAACGGTTTTAGAATTTTCTAACTTCATCTGTTTCTTTATTTTGACTTTTATCGTTTGTGCAGGGATTTAAATTTTCTATATCCATGTATTGTTGAATAAGGGCTAATCTCCAGTCATCTGAATTAGTTGTTTCAGTATCTCTCAGTTCATTTATTTTTTTTATATTCTCAAGATATTCCATCTGAGCATCATATAAGTCAGCCATGACAGTTGTAGCAGGAGCGTTGCCCATTCTTAGACTTTGGTTTTTATTGATTCTAAGTTGATACTGTAATTCTGCATTTCGTTGAAAAGCTTCCTCCATGCTTATATCCCCGATTTCTGCAAGGTTATTATTAAATTCAATTTTTGCATTAAGAATTATTTCAGTGGCTTTTTGCTGACTGTGAAGCGACCAGTTGTCATGATGGCGGTTAGCATCTTTAATAGATTTCTGGAGTTTAGATTCTGCAATTTGCCTGGTAAGATCTTTGTCCATTTCTTTTGATTCCATTTTAAGTAATAAAATATGCTAACCACCGTATTTCCCCCAATTGAAAATTAGAATAAAACATTTAACTCCAGGTTATGAATTGTAATAGATTTATATTATTTTACGTGATGTACATCACTTGATTTAGTAGAGACGTTCCATAGTGCGTCTCTACTTTTTGTCTAACACACGGTACCTGTTTTCAGGTATGATTAATGGCATACGGAGTTAAGGAGATATTAAAAATGACAAGGATAATAGTACCAGTTCTAATAATGTTTTTAAGTTTTTGGCCTGCATATGCACAGACCGGCTCTTCAAAGATCGGTGTAGTGGACGGAGAAAAGCTTTTTGATCAGTATCCAGGGGCCCAGGATGCCACGAAGAAAATCTCTGATGCTCAGGATGAATTAAGAAATGCCATTACTGAAACAGAAAAAATATATGCTGAATTTGAAAAACAGAAAAAATCTGAAGCAGAAAAACTGACAAAGAAAAAAGAACTGCAGGTAAAAATTGATGCTAAGGCACAAGAGACTAAAACACTTATTGAATCGCTCTCAGTAAAAATAGAGGATGAAATCCTTGCTGCTATTAAAAAAACTGCATCTGAAAAGGGGCTTGATGTGGTGTTTGATAAAAGGGCAGTTCTTGTAGGCGGCACAGATATTACAGATGCTGTTTCTGAAGCTCTGAAGAAAAAGCCTCCTATTGCTGAGAAAAAGGAATGATGTTGCGAACATTGTCATTGTCTGATATTGCAAAAGCAATAGACGGTGAAATTCAGGTAAAAGAAGAAAAAGATAAATCAATAACCATTGAAAGTATTGCTGTTTCGCCCGAAACATCTACTGAAAATGATATTGCTGTTATCATAGAGCAAAAATATTTTAAATCTCTAAATAAAATTAAAGCAAAAGCATTAATTTTGCCTGATGCACTAAAGGGAGAAACTTCTTCCCTGAATTGCCCAGTTATATTTGTAAAGAGAGCCAGGCTTGTACTTAAAAGTTTACTGCAGCTTTTTGAAAGAAAAAGATTTTTTCCTGCCTGTGGAATTGATCCGACAGCAGTAGTAGATTTAAGAGCTAAAATTGGTAAAAACTCAGCCATTGGAGCAAATGTTTTTATAGGACAGGATTCTAAGGTAGGTGAAAATGTAATTATTTACCCGAATGTTTATATCGGTTCAAATGTAGAAATCGGAGATAACGGTATTATTTATCCTAATTGTTCAATTGCAGATTATACGAAAATGGGAAATAGAATCATTTTGCATTCTGGAGTGGTTGTAGGCTCTGATGGATACAGCTATGTAACTGAAGAAGAAAGTAATCTTGAAAAAGCTAAAAAAGGTAATTTTAATTTTAATCTTGGTCGTCAGGTTCAGCATAAGATTCCATCTATAGGCAGTGTAATCATAGAAGATGATGTGGAAATAGGTGCAAATACCTGTATTGATTCAGGGACCATTGGTTCTACAGTAATTGGAGCTGGCACAAAAATAGATAATCTGGTTCAGATTGCACATAACTGTAAAATAGGAAAAGATTGTCTTATAGTAGGTCAGGTTGGATTTGCAGGCAGTGTTAAAACTGGAGACAGAATAATAGCGGGAGGTCAGGTTGGTTTTGCCGATAATATAAATATTGGCAGTGATGTAATTTTTCTAGCAAAAGCTGGAGTTCATGGCAATATTCCAGGAAACAGTGTTTATATGGGATTTCCGGCAATGCCATATATGGAATATCTTAAAAACGAAAAAGCATTAAGAAGAATGCCAAGAAAACACGAGAAATTAGAAGGGCAAGTTAAAGAGTTGGAAGAAAAGATAAAACAGTTAGAAAATAAGCTGGATACGTCATTGCGAGGAGCGTTAGCGACGAAGCAATCTCACTAACGCTTTGGAGATTGCTTCGGGCTTTCAGCCCTCGCAATGACGATGACCCCATGAAAAAAATTGCCATCATTGTAGGAACACGCCCTGAAGTTATAAAACTAGCACCTGTTTATTTAGAGCTTAAAAAATCAAAAATTCTCAAACCTATATTAATTAATACCGGACAGCATAGAGAGATGGTAGATCAGATGCTCCGTTGGTTTGGAATTAAAGAAGATTTTAATTTAAAGCTAATGAAGATTAATCAGACTTTGCCAGGTCTTACTGCAAAAGTTATTGAGGCTACTTATAAAGTTTTTGAAAAAATCAAACCTCATCTTGTCATGGTAGAGGGTGACACTGCTACTGTCATGGCAGCCAGCATTGCTGCATTTTATTTAAAAATACCTGTGGCTCATGTAGAGGCAGGCTTAAGAACAAATGACATTTATAACCCGTTTCCTGAAGAGATGTCACGCAGACTAGTTTCACATCTGGCTTCTGTTCATTTTGCGCCGACTGAAAATGCAGTACAGAATTTAAAAAAAGAAAATATAAAATCAAATATTTTTCTAACTGGAAACACAGTTATAGATGCGCTTTTATATACAGCTAAAAATCTGAAGATAGAAAAGCAATTAATTGCATCTCTGCCTAATTTTAAAAAATATAGGGTAATTCTGGTTACCATGCACAGAAGGGAAAACTTCGGAAGTTCGCACAGGGCAATTGCAAAAACACTTATAAAGATATTAAATAATTTCCCGGACACAGCAGTTCTTTTACCGCTTCACTTAAATCCAAAGGTTAGAAATGTTATAAAGCCAATACTAAAAAACCACAAAAGAGTTTTTCTTATAGAGCCGCCAGGCTATGTTCCATTTATATATGCTATGAAAAACAGTTATTTAATTATGTCAGATTCTGGCGGGGTACAGGAAGAAGCTCCTACGCTTGGAAAACCAGTTTTAGTTTTACGTACAAATACAGAACGTCCTGAAGGAATAAAAGCTGGTTCAGCAAAGCTTGTGGGAATAAATCCGGAGAAAATATTTAAAGAAGCCTCAAAATTATTAACCGACAAAAAAGCGTACAGAAAAATGACTCACGTGAAAAATCCATATGGTGATGGGAAGGCAGCCAAAAGAATTAGAAAAATATTAGAAAAGCAGTTTATGTCAATGACATTAATCTGATTCCCATTCCAACGGATTGTTTAATCTAAATATGTAAGGTGACTCTTGGTTATAGATTTTTATTAGGAATCAAACCATTTTTGTGCAATTAAAGGTTATTTCTATTTAATCTTTAAACCTAAATTAGAATGATGTGAGAAAATAATAAGTATGAAAAGTCAAAAGAAAAATAAACTTTCAGAAATTGTTAATAATGTGAAATTACTAAAACCAAAACAAAAGCTTGTTGTTTTAAAGGCTTTGCAAGATGAAAAACCATTGACAGAAAAAGATATAAAAATTATGGAGTGGACTCTGGATGCAATTAAAGGTGAACAAAGAAATAATAGGTTATTAAAAGAAGGGTTGAGAATTCTAGACAAAGCTGTTGAACGACAAACTAAAAAATCTTGAATTAAAACTTAAAAAAGTAAAACAAAGTTTTAAATTTGTTTCTAAATCAATTGAATTAGCTTTATCTATGAAGGAGGGCTTATCTAATTCAGCAAAACATTATCTTTTTCAATATCAGGTTTTACTGGAATCAAACTGGCATCTGTTGGAAAAATATGAATATAGAATCAACAAACTTAAAGAGAAAGAAATAACAACCAAAGAATATGAACATATTTCTAGAGTTTTAAATAATTTGATAGCTGACCATCAAGCAAAAGCAATTTCAATTGATAATATCCTGGAGGATTATAAATGAAAATCTTAAATCCTTTCAGGGCTAACCCCATCAATCAAATAACCCGTTTAAAAATTTCGGGGGGGGGGTAAAAGGTCATTATTATTAGAAAAAATTAAGGTTAGATTTGAATGCTGTGAGGTATAATTCTTCCAGTTACAGGTTTTTAATTCCAGGAGAAAAAAATGAAAAGAGCAATAAGTTATTTGGTGATATTAGTTATGGTGTTTTCCTCTGTGCTTATAAATTTAAATTATAGAACTGATGCAGCTGTAAATGGGGATGCATGCAGTAGTAATAGTGATTGTGAGGATCTGCTAGTTCCTGGATGTTTAGTGTGTGTAGGAAGTCCTGGAATGTGTCAACCTTGTCCATCATCAACCCCAACACCATGCATGACTACTGCAGATTGTAGTGCACCTGCAGGCTGTGCCGTTTGTGTAAGTAATGTATGTGTGCCTGCATGTAATGGAACAGAACTTTCAAATAATACGGTATGCTGCAATTCTTGTAGTTCAAGCACGGCATTTGTTTGTTCAACTACACAAGGTTGTTGTGGTGGTCCGCCATATACAAATTGTTGTGGAGCAGCAACGCCGACGCCTACTCCAACTGATCCCTGTGCTGGTCAATGTACAAATAATACTTCTCTCTCGAAATGTTGTCCATCTGCAGACGGACTAATAACGGCCTGTTGCCTACCTACTGATCCCTGCTACCAGCCACCTAGTGGTGGTGTGCTTTGTGCTCCCCCAACGCCAACACCAATATGTCCTTCTCCTCAAATGTTATGTGGGATGACTGGCTGTTGCTTTGGTGCATGTTGTGCGGTTTCTGGATTGGCTGACTTATGTGCACTAGATCCGGCATGCGTATTACCATCACCAACTCCTGCAGGGATGTGTGGTACATGTGAAATTGAATGTGTAACAATAAATGAATTTGATACAAATCCTAATTGGAGAATAAATAGAGGTTGTGATGGAACCCCTTCCAGTCAATATGTTTGTGATTGTAGAAGTTCTGGTGCTCCACCTAATGGACTTTTTTGTACTAGTCTAGAGCATGTAGGCAATAAAACAACTATAAATTGTGCTGAAAGCTATGCTCCATGATATATCCAAGAGGATATAGTAAATCTATGTCCTCTTTATTTCATATTTTGCTTGCCTGCTAATCTCATTCTCCATCTTTTCCTGCACTTCATTTAATGCATCTTCTGGAGATTTTTCTAGTCTCATTACTGCTTCAAATGCTCTTTTTAATTCTCTTTTATAGAGCTCATAGTATGTACCCTGCGGGAAAAATACTGCTCCGTTTGATTTTGCAACATCTATAAAAACCTTTATGTAAGAGTGAGGGTGTTTTTTAATAAAATCTTCTCTGTCTGAAATTTTAAGCGGTGAAAACTTTCCCTGTAAGAGACAAAGCTCTTCCAGATTTTCAGGTTTCATTAACCAGCTTATAAATTTAAATGCTTCGTTAGGATGCTTTGAACCTTTTGGAATTACTATGCAGTCAG
>Ga0155197_103_pt3 | contig 94211 bp, 96 predicted proteins | sample RifCSPhighO2_02_FD_106165 | JGI IMG/M metagenome (GOLD analysis project Ga0155197, IMG submission 106165) | Candidatus Melainabacteria bacterium RIFCSPHIGHO2_02_FULL_34_12 | reverse complement strand
TATTTAAGTCATGGTCAAATACAAATATTTCATAGTAATCTTTGTATTTGACCATGACTTAAATAATTATAGCGTTTTAGTGCCTTACAGTTGCCCTGTATTTCAAATGGTATGATTTTTTTATCTCTATGAGACAAAACAAAACAGAATCAAAACCTTTATTTATTACACATCGTTCTGAGGGCAGGATAAATCCTGCCCCTACATTTCTTTACCACAGTCTTAGCTCTTATTTGAAAAAAAGATTTGGCACAAAAGTACAGCGAATTACCCTCGAAGCAAACCTTGACTGTCCAAACCGTGACGGTAAAAAAGCATTTGGAGGATGTACTTTTTGTACAGCAGATGGAAGCAGTGCAGGAGCATTTGATATAAATGCTCCGATTTCTAAACAATTAGAAGATGGAATAAAACTTTTTTCAAAAAGATTTGGCGCTAAGAAATTTATTTCTTATCTTCAGTCATTTACGAACACATATGCACCTGTTGAAAAGCTAAAAAAAATATATGATGAAGCTATTTCTCATCCTGACGTAGTGGTTTTAGCAATTGGTACAAGGCCGGATTGTCTTTCTGATGAAGTTCTGGATTTAATTGAAACATATAAAAATAAAGTAGAAATCTGGCTGGATATTGGTCTTCAGACTGTTCATGACAGTACTCTGGATTTTATAAACAGAGCACATACAGGAGATGATTTTTTTAATGCACTTTATCGTGCAAAAAAAAGAGATTTAATCGTCTGTGCTCACACTATTTTTGGACTACCAGGTGAAACTAAAGAAATGTTTTATGAGACCATGAAAAAACTTGCAGGCTCACCCATAGATGCTATAAAGATTCACCAGCTCTTAGTTCTAGAGAAAACAAAAATTGCACAGCAATATAATGAAGGACTTTTTAAAACACTTGAACTTGATGAGTACATAAATCTGGTCTGTGATTTTTTAGAAATACTACAGCCCGATATCGTTATTCACAGGCTTTTTGCAGAAGCAAAACCAGGCGAATTAATTGCACCACTTTGGGCACAACAAGACAATGGTAGAAGAAATAAACAGCAAATTTTAAGGATGATTGAAAGAGAATTAATAAGAAGAGGAATGAGGCAGGGAGCAAGGAGCAAAAATTAATTAATCCTAAAATATTCCTTATCTAAGTTAACTTAACCTGATTTTCTTAACCTATGTTTTGTAGTATCAAAACAGATAATGTTATTTAACTTTTTTATTTTAGAAATTTATATAGGAAATTAATAAAGATGCCAGTTGACGGGCCGGGTTCTGTAACAATACCAAAGTGGAGAGCACCACTTATTTCTCTTATTGCAGGTAAAAATACCCAAGCAGACTTGAATGAGATGGCACATGCATTCAAAGATAAAGAAAAGGTCAAAGCTGACTTTGCCAGGGAAGGCGATTTGCCAGGTTTGCTTGCTCCGATTGCTTTATTTATTATGACAAGAAGTATTCCTGAATTAATTGGAGGAATATTAACTGTTTGGGGTGGATCACAGTATCTTTATAGCCTTATTCCAAAAAAGATAAAAAAATGGGGTGGAATAATAGCTGGAGCATTGGGTATTGGAGCAGCAGGCGTAGGATTTTTTAGTGAAGCAAAACAAAAAGAGGGAGATGATGACAGTATTATTCCAAAATGGAGAGCCCCTCTTGCTCTTGTTCTTGACAGTTTATCAAAGGGCTATGATGCAACACAGGCAAAATTAAATAACATACTTGAAGAAATTAATCCAGAAGGTTTTTTTGAATCAATTTCGGCATTTATTATAAAACGTAATCCTGTAGAACTCATAGGCGGGCTCTTAACTTTAAGCGGCATTGGTGGATTCATTTCAAGCTATATGAGACCTGTACAAAAATGGGCTGGAATAATTTTTGGCACTCTTGGAATAGGTGCAGGAATTGTTGGATTTTTCACTCGTGCAAAAGGTGATGCAAATGCTCATACACCAGAAGCAGCAGATGCAAGTGCAGACCATAATGAGGCAGAGGCAAAAGCAGAATGATTAAATGTAACCCACGGTTACATGGTCTCTTAATTTTTATAATGAATAATAATATTCATGTCGGATAATTTATTTAATGACAAATATAGAATCCCATCAATTCGTTTAAAACATTGGGATTACAGAACAAATGGGGCCTATTTTATAACCATTTGTACAAAAAATCGTGAACATTTTTTTTGCAAAATTGTTAATGGAAAAATACATTTATCGGGAATTGGGGGAATTGTTGCAAACGAATGGATTAAAACAGAACAAATTCGAAAATATGTCAAATTAGACGAATGGATAATAATGCCGGACCATTTTCATGGGATTATTTTTATTGATCGTAACCTTGTAGAGACATGCCGCGGCATGTCTCTACGGGCAAAACACAATCGATTTTCAAAACCAATATCACAATCATTATCAATGATTGTTAATCATTTTAAATCTGCGGTAACGCGCCAATGTCGTGAAAACGGTTTCACCCATTTCGCATGGCAATCCCGATTTTATGAACGCATCATTCGCAATGAAAATGAATTAAATATCAAACGAAAATATATAATCAACAATGCATTAATGCATTAAAATGCCAATTTGATAAGAAAATCCTGAATTCCGACATTTTTAATCTCCTTTGTAATTAGATTAAGTGATTTTGTTTTATTAAATTTGACAATTTTTTGTTAATCAGCTTTCTTTAAATCAAGTTCACAACATGGTACAATTTCCCTATATAATTTAATAAAAAAAGCAGGAGTTTTTAAAGTGAAGATAGGAAGAGTCGGCCAGGAAAATTTAGCCAGAGCTGTTTTAGGTGGAATGGGTGTTCTTTTTACTGGTGCTGGAATGGCCACTATGAGTACTGCACCTCATCCTGGATTAAAACTTTTTGGTGCTGGTTTTGCTACTATCGGAGCTGGCTTACTCGCGCTTGCAGGAACAGGTAATTTTAAGAGTCTTGAATCACCTGCTTCATTAGCTTCTCAAAGCAGACTTGGTTTAGGCAGAGAAGTTAGCCCGGATTCACAAGCCGTTGCTGCATAGTCTTCTTAACCATTAAAGATAAATTTTTTATACAAAAAAAAATTAACAATTATTTTCTTTTTAAACCTTTCCCTCTTAACCTAAATTGTTTATTATTGGAATGTATATAAATATAAATTAGTTTCTTATTAAAGGATTTTATAAATGTCAGTACCAAAAGTTTTACCAAATGCTTTTCTTAGGCCGATTTCAACTTGGAGTTGTAATTCACCTGAAGATGTTAGGCAACAAAACATTACACCAACAGCTTTTAATAATAGAACACCACTTTTTTATGCTGCAACTGGACTTTTAGGTATAGGAATAATTGCTGGTTTAATTGCAAAGGTTAAAAAAGCAAGCGGAGCATTATTTTTCGGCGTGGTTTTAGGACTGGCTGGAATAGGTGGTTTTATATGGAACCTTGCTAAAGGTTTTGGTTTAGCTGATCTGCCTCCTGCTGCAAGTGCTACTGAAAATTCTGGTGCAAAACCACAAGATCCACCGACTCAAAATCCTCGAGCTAATACGCCAGATTTAAGTAAAGCCTCAATAGATGAATTAAGACAGGCTTTAGCTGATAGTGATCGTCATGTTCGTGCAGAAGCAGTAGACCAAATTACAAGCGGAAGATTTGAAGCAAGCCAAACAGTTCCACTGCTAAGAGGGGCTTTATTCGATCAGGCGGTTTTCGTAAGAATAGCAGCTGTAAAAGGACTGGCAAAATTGGGACCAGCAGCAAAAGATGTAATTCCTCAATTATGTGGAGTTTTATCTGACCGTCACTTGTGTGAACATGCTGCAGTAGCGCTTGGAAATATAGGACCAGATGCAAAAGATGCACTGCCTGATTTAAAAAAGGTGTTAACTAGCGATTCTTCTAATGCACTGGATAGGGCTGCTGCTGAAGCTGCAATTAAAAAAATAGAAGGTGATGGAACAGCAGAACCAGCAGCAAATTCTGCTATGGATGATGCAACAGACATTATTGTTAGTGCACCTCTAACTATTATTGATGGAGACCATGATGTAAAAGATGCACCAGCAACTGTTTCAGCAGATGAGCCTCCTACAGCAGGAACCACTGACAATGCTAATGCTACTCAGGCTGATGGTACTGTTACAGCACCAGGCGATGACACAAGCCCAGATGCAGCATCTGATGTAGCTTCAGATACAATTCCATTTCCTGCAACAACTTCTGTTGACGTAAATGATATTGGTGTTGAAGATGATGAAGTTACGAACACAGATAATGGCGTAACTGATTCTGATCCACCAACTGGGTCAGCTTCAGTAATTTCTTTAATACAAGATGGCGGTGAACCACCATCAGATAAACCAGCATAAATTTTGTAAAACCAGATTTTAAATATAAAAACCACTACTTGATCTGACAGACATTGTCATTGCGAAGGTCTGCAAGACCTGAAGCAATCTTACAATGCAAATAACAGTAATAATGAATCTCATGAAACGTAATTGCAGTGTGAGATTGCCACGCCTCACTTCATTCGGCTCGCAATGACAATTTTGATACTTCTACACAGCTGCCATCTGAAGCTTATTAATAATTTTTTCAAAGTCTGGAAATGAAGTACTAATCCACTCAGCACCAGGAATATTTAGGGGTTCGTTAGCTTTCAGAGCAGCTATGGCTACTGACATTGCTATTCTATGGTCAAAATGAGAAGGCCATTCTATAGAATAATTTATCTTAAATGGCTCACCATTTAGTCCGTTAATTTCAAGCCCGTCTTCCAGCTCATTTACTTCTACTGAAAGCTTTCTAAGCACACATGCCATGGTCTTTAAACGATCAGATTCCTTAAAACGTAATTCTTTAGCATCTTTAATAAGAGATTTTCCTTTTGCCTGAGCCATTATGATGCACAGTATGGGAATCTCATCTATTAATAGTGGAATGGTACTACCCTTTACTTCAATTGCATTTAATTCATTTGCAGTTATACAAATATCAGCAACTGGCTCACCTGAAATATCTTTTTTATTTGTAACTTCTACTTTAGCCCCCATTTTTTTTAAGACATTAATTATTCCTGATCTTGTTGGATTAACCAGAACTTTCTGGAGAACCATTTCAGAGCCGGGAATTATACTGGTGGCTGCCATAAAAAATGCTGCTGATGAAATATCTCCGGGAATAAATAAGTTCTGTGCTTCAAGTCTTTGTTCTGAACCGATTATTATCTCATTTTTATCGTATTGTATAGTGGCTCCAAATGCACTCAGCATGCGCTCTGTATGGTCCCGTGATTTTTCTTTTTCAATAATTTTAGTTTCACCTTTGGCATAAAGTGCTGCCAGCATAATAGCTGACTTTACCTGGGCACTGCTTATGGGCATTTCATAATTTATCCCATGCAATACACCTGCAGTAATTACAATAGGGGCTTTAGTGTTATGTTCTCTGCCGGAAATCTTTGCACCCATAAGTGTTAAAGGTTCAATTACTCTTCCCATCGGGCGGCTTAAAAGTGAATCATCGCCGGTAAGAATAGAAAGAAAGCTGTGTGCGCTGAGAAGCCCACTCATTAGTCTCATAGTGGTGCCTGAATTGCCACAATTTAAAATATTTTTAGGCTCACTGAATGAATGAAACCCTTTGCCATAGACAGTTACAGACTCATAGTTATTACAACAGCTTATTTCTACCCCTAGCTGCTGCATTATTTTTAATGTGTTTAAGCAGTCACTGGCTGGGAGAAAATTTTTAATTTCAGTTCTTCCGTTTGCAATTGAACTGATAATTATGGATCTATGTGATATTGATTTGTCAGGAGGAACTGAAATAGTTGCTTTAAGGGCACTTTTTATCGGGGATACAGTAAATTGTTTCATTTATCTTAATGTGAGCGGATTACCTGATACATTTTCAGTGTCAATTTCAACCAGTGCATCTCTTCCCTGTACAGTTGAAAAAAGTTTGTTTGAGGCTTGATCGTAAAAAAGATAATAAGGTCTGACAATGTTATTTACAAGTACTGAGATTTCTTTATTTGGAGTGATTTTAACTATGGAATTGCCGTTATAGTTAGCGACGTAGAGATTATCATTTTTGTCAATTGCAAGACCTACAGGTCCTTTTATCCCTGTTTTTTCTATGTATACTTCTTTTTTTCCGTCGGGCATTATTTTTTCAATGTTGTCTTTCTGAAAATTAGCTACAAAAATATTGTTCTGGCTGTCTTTAGCAATGCCAGTAGGACCGCTGAAATTATTTGTGACTACTCTAATTGGCTCATTTATGGTTTCTGGTTTTGGCTTTGTAAGTGTGTTCACAAGAGCCTGAGGATTATTATTTAGTGAGGGATTCTGAGAAGGTACCTGGGGTTTTATATCAGTTTGTTCCATTTGTTTTTCAAGCTTATCCACAAGAAGTTGCCCCTGTACTTCAGGTGATTTGACGATTTCATTTTTTTGACTGTTTGTACTGTTTTCAATGGCTAAATATCTGTCTGCTTTTTCAAGATTTTGTTTTACTTCATTAGACTTTGAAAAGCTTGATGGAATTATTGAAAAGTATTTTTTTGCATTATTATATTCTTTATTTTCTAAATAACACGAGGCTAATTCAAAAACAGCTTCGTAATCTCCAGAATTTATTTCAGTTGCTTTTTTAAATGCATTAGTTGCAAGTGCATAGTTTTTTTGTTTTTTGTATATGGCGCCCAGATTAAAATAAGCATCTACGAAATTAGGATCCAGTTCAATTGCTTTTGTAAAAAAAGAAGTTGCAGAATTTAAATCTCCCTGCTCATAACTTTTTAAACCCAGATTATATACACTGGCACTGGCTGGTTTTGGATTAAAATCTTCGGCTTTAGAAGCTAATAAGCTGCTTATAAAAAGTGTTATAAGTAATGCGGCTTGAAAGACTAATATTTTCTTCATAAACATGCATCTTAACATTTTTTCAAATGATTTTGAGATTTTAGAAATGTTTTATATAAAGGACTTACGCAAAGTTCACTGGGTATGGTACCCATTCGCTCCTTTCCCGCCCTAAAGGGCACACGTCGCTCAGGGCACCATACCGCAGTTCATTTTTGCGTAAGTCCTGATATATATTCATGTAGAGGTGTAATTAATCGCGCCACTACATATTATTAATTAATAATTAAATGTTTGTTTTACCCGAAGATTTGAGCTTTGTTTCTATTAAAATAAACAATAGTTTTAACCAAGCATAAGAAAAAGGAAATTCAAATGGTAATAAAACAAAAATCGCAAGAAAACATCTTAAAAGAAAACATTATTGAAGAAGGTTTAACATCATTTAATCCACAGCTTTACAGTATAAGATTAAATTCTCCAAGCGGCTCACTTTCTGAAATTGCAGCAATTATTAATTCAAATGGCGGACATCTTGGCGATATAAAAGTAGTTGAAAGTAATCAAAACTTTGTCACACGGGATGTATATTTTTCCAGTAACACCATTCAAGCCAGAGAAATAATTTCAAAACTTCATGATCTTCCTGGAACTGCTGTTATCGATGCTCAAAATGAAGTTTATAATACCCATATTGGCGGGAAAATCGGCATCCAGCTTAAAAAAGAAGTAAATAATTACAGAGATCTTTCAGTGGTTTATACACCTGGAGTTGCAGAAGTCTGCAGAACCATTCATCAGGATCCAAAACTTGCTTATAATCTGACCATTAAAAAGAACTCAGTTGCAGTAATAACAGATGGCACAGCAGTTCTTGGTCTGGGAAACATCGGACCTTATGCAGCAATGCCAGTTATGGAAGGTAAAGCAATGCTCTTTAAAATGCTGGCTGATGTGGATGCATATCCGATTTGTCTGGATGCAAAAACTCCCGATGAAATTGTGCAGGTAGTAAAAGCCATAGCTCCTGGTTTTGGCGGAATAAATCTAGAAGATATTGCAGCACCAAAATGTTTTGAAATAGAACGAAGGCTTCAAAATGAGCTGGATATTCCTATATTTCATGATGATCAGCACGGAACTGCAGTAGTAGTAACAGCAGCACTTTTAAACGCAGTAAAGGTTGTAAATAAAAAACTTGAAGATCTTGAAGTGGTTATTACCGGTGCAGGAGCTGCTGGTGTCTCATGTGCGAAGATGTTATTATTTGCCGGCGTAAGAAATATTATTGTCACTGACAGAAATGGTGCAATTTACATGGGCAGAAAAGAAATGAACAGTGCAAAAGAAGAGCTTGCCCAGCTTACAAACCCCACTAAACAAAAAGGCGGCATTTCTGATGTAATTAAAGGTGCAGATGTCTTTATAGGTGTTTCAGGACCGAATCTGGTGTCAGTGGATGATATTAAATTAATGGCAAAAGACTCTATTGTTTTTGCTCTTTCAAACCCTGACCCTGAAATTAAACCAGAGCTTGCAAAACCTTATGTAAGAATTATGGCTACAGGAAGATCTGATTATCCAAATCAGATAAATAATGTGCTTTGTTTCCCTGGATTTTTCAGGGGATTATTAGACAGTCATGCCACCACGGTTACAGAAAAAATGAAGTTTGAAGAAGATAAAGCAATAGCTTCCATCGTCCAGGATTATGAACTGAACGAAAGCTGTATCATTCCAAATATCTTTAATAAAAAAGTAGCCTCAGCTGTAGCCAGTGCAGTAGCAGATGCAGCATGTGAAGATAGGGTTACCAAAGTCATTCCTGAAGTGGATTTGAAGCTAATTTAATAATTAAATAGTCAATCAAAAGGACAGGGTTACTAAAGTAATTCCTGAAGTTGATCTAAGAGCCTAAGAAATTCTTCAGGACTTTTTTCATGTACCGTTGCTGCCATTAATCTGTCCAAAGCATTGTCATAGACTTTTTGCATTAAAGGAGGTGGCAATTTATAACCACAAGCCATTCCTTTAAATAAAAGTTTAAGTGCAAAAGTATGGTATCTTTGATCAGAAAAAACATTTATAGCCTTTATTAAATTCTTCTCTGCAAGCCTGTCTGCTGTAGAATCATGATTTATAACCTTTGAAGAAACAATGTCAAAAAAAGCTGTTGCTACTTCATCATTTCCTAAAAGTATATTCTGTCTTTCTATTCTAGATATAAAAGAACCAACTGTACTGGTTCTAATTTCATATCTGGGTGATGACTTGTTAGCTAGAGATAAAAGCAAAACAGAGTTTCCCATTTGCCCGTCATATACTGACAAATCAAAAGCTAAAGTATCAAATCTGTAAACATCATCAAACATAAAACTTTTTTCTAAACACATAACTGCAATTTTATATGCAGCAATTGCTCTTCCTGTAATATCAGAAAAGTGTTCACCGTTATATGAATATCTAGCCCCGAGTATGTCCAGTGCTCTGTCAACTGCTTTAACAGCTGCTTTATTATCCGCACAAAGAATATTTTTATCAATTCCACTATAAGTTAATTTCCATAGTGCATCTCTGGCACCCAGTTCATTTGGAAACTGGTTTAAGTCTTGAATTAACTGAATTACTTCTTCAGAATCTGATGATGCTAAAAATTTAAAACAAGTAAATGCCTTACCAATGACTGTTGCTGCACTAGGCTTTAATTCAGTATGTAGCTGTTCTCCGTTTGTTCGATGACCATTTCTAGAAGCTAAATCTTCTCTAAGGCTTCTAATTTCAGTTTCAATTAACTTGATATGTTTATAGCTTTCTTGACCAACCAGTTCATCTAAAAGTCTTTCCAAAGTCCTAAGTCTAATTTCACTCGGTAAACCGCCATTTAATTCTTCCTCTTTATATATTTCTTTAAGTCTATGATTTTCAGTTGTACTTAATCCATGCAGATGATCAGGTTTTACTCCATCATTTCTATGAACCTCATGAGATAAAGCTGCTATCCTACTAAATCCAGTTTGCATAGAAGTAGTAACAGCTGTTTCTCGTAAACCTAATTTCCTAACCATAGAATTAGTAATATTCTAACTTACTTTTTGACTGTACTTACATAACTATCATTGAAACCATTTGGACTACACTATTACTAAATTACCAATAATTTAATACTTTAGATGTCTTACTTTTTGCCCGGATAATTTTTTTTTAAGTTTGAGTCTTATAACAAAAAAGTTTTTCTCTTTATTACATCATGATATATTTAAGAAACTTATGACAAAATCTAAAAATAACTTTCTTGCCCTTCTTTTTTCAGTAGCCTTTGCTTATTTTGCCTTTGGTGCCATTACAAATGTAGCTGGCGCCATTGTTCCTAAGATAAAAGAAACCTATCAGGTAAGCGGCTCAGCGTCTAGTTTTCTGGCTTCTGTTTTTTTTATTGCTTATGGGTTAACATCAGTGCCTTTTGGAGCCTTGATAAATAAAATGGGTACAAAAGCTACTTTAGTTACCGGGGCATTAATTACCACTATCGGAGTTTTTATGTTTGCCAGTGTGCCTGGTTATTACGCTAATATGTCAGCAATGTTTATTTGTGGAGTTGGAATTACAGCTATTCAGGTAGCAGCAAATCCCTTAGTGAAAGAAATCAGTAATCCTGAAAAATACTCCAGAAATCTAACCCTTTTTATGGTTATTAACGGAATAGGATCATCTTTTGCGCCGTATCTTGTGACCTTTGTAAAATCCCGCGGACTTGAATGGAATTATACTTATTGGTTATTTACAATAATTTCAATTTTTATGCTTTTTGGGCTGGCTTTTCCAAAGTATCCTGAAGAAAAGAAATCTGAATCAGAAAGTAAATCAAAAAACAATTTTGCTTATCTTTTAAAAGATCCTCTCATGATTTTATATGCTCTTGCTATTTTTCTTTATGTAGGTGTGGAAGTTGGCGTGGCAAATAACATAGGATTGTTTTTGGAAGATGTACATAAGATATCCTCTGTCATGGGAGATAAAGCAGAAGCAGCAAAAAACGCTGCTGTAGGAAATTATTGGTTTGGACTTTTGCTTGGAAGGCTGATTGGGGGCTTGGTTCTGGATAAAATTTCCAGCAAAAAAGCCATTCAGATATTTATTTCATTTGCGGCTCTTGCCCTTGGATGTGCAATTTTTTCAAAAGATTTAAAAATTGTATTGTGGGCTTTTCCGCTTGTGGGCTTTTTTATTTCTATTATGTTCCCTTCTATTTATGGGCTGGCAATTGATTCGTATAAAAAAGAACATGCCAGCATGGTATCCGGAATACTCTGTACTGCAATTATAGGAGGGGCTGTAATTGCTCCTTTGATTGCACGAATAGCAGAAATCTCAGGCTCAATAGAATCTCCTAATTGGCAAGCAGGCATGCTCATTGCATTTGCCTGTTATGCTTATATTTTTACAGTAGGAATCTGGGCTAAACAAAAATCATAATTGTTAGATAATATTAAATAGATGCAGATAAATTTAGTTTTTAAGTTGTTTCTTCTATTTTCATTTATGTTATTTATTATTCCAGCTTATGCTGCAATAAATAATGAGGTCGGTGAAAATAAAAAAAAATATGATCAGGAATTAGTAGTAAAACAATTTTCAGATTCCAAAAAAGACTTTGCCGGTAAAATTAAATATCTTTTTTCCTTACATGGCTGGCAGGTAGAGGTTTTATACCGTAATGGAAAATCTATCTCAGAAACTGCTCGTCCCCGCGGGAATAATGTAAAAAAAGAAATGATTACTGAAAAAGAAGCAAATGTAATTGCCGATATCCTTTATCCCAGAAAGCACCGTGGTTCATACAGAAAACAAATTAACAATGCAAATTTTATAAGTCATTTTTTTGAGCATGGAGTTGTAAGTTTTGAAATGAGGATGGATAAACACAGAAAAAAACATGTAGGCATAGTCGGTGTGAGAACTGTTTTATACAGTGATGGCGCGAAGTTTAAAGATATAAAGGTGAATGCTTATCACTGAAATGGCAAATGTCATTCCCTGGCTTGACCAGGGAATCCAGTTAATTAATGTTAGCGGCTGATCTCTGGATTCCCATTTTCATGGGAATGACAGGACAAATTTATTCATTATCAGGTAGATAATCTTTAAGCTTCCCGCTTCTAACAGGATGGCGTAATTTTCTTAGAGCTTTAAATTCGATTTGCCTTACTCTTTCACGTGGAAGCTGAAAGAGTTTACTTACTTCGTCCAGAGATCTTTGATGTCCGTCTTCCAGACCAAATCTAAGACTTATTAAATGTCGTTCCCTTTCATTTAGCTCTTCAAGAACCTTATTTAAATCCTGTCTCAACAGCTCATTTGCTACATGGGCTTCCGGCTGAAGAGCTGTATTGTCTTCTATGAAATCTGAAAGTTTTGCATCATCTTCCTTGCCAAGAGGTGTTTCAAGTGAAATAGGTTCTTTTACTGCTTTTAGAATTTCATCGATTTTTTCTTTGGAGACTTTCATTGCTTCTGCAAGCTCATCATCAGTAGGCTTTCTGTTTAATTCATTTGTCAGATAATTTGTAATTCTTTTAAGCTTGTATAAATTTTCAACCATGTGAACCGGTACCCTTATTGTGTGTGATTTGTCAGCAATTGCTCTTGTTATGGATTGTTTAATCCACCAGGTTGCATAAGTAGAAAATTTAAATCCTCGTTCACTGTCAAATTTTTCTGCTGCTTTCATAAGTCCTATATTTCCTTCCTGTATAAGATCAAGGAAGTTTAATCCTCTTCTAAGGTATCTTTTTGCAATTGAAACTACCAGCCTAAGGTTTGCTTGAATCAGTTTTCTTTTAGCTACTTCTGCAGGTTTCCCGCCTTTTGCTATTGCTCTTGCAATTTCAAGTTCTTCAAGTGGTTTTAATAAAGACACTCTGCCTATTTCTTTTAAATAAAGTTTTATTGAATCATCAATAGGTACGGCTACATCATGAAACAAATCCTCTCCATAAAAGTCTTTGCTATCACTAAATGTGATCTTTTCTTCGTTACCTGTTTTTAAAGTATCTTCTTTCAATTGTTTGAGTAGATTTAGTCCTGTATTTTCGGTTCCGCAGTCAGCAAAAAGCCCGCGGTTTCTGCTTCTAAGAGCAGAAATATTTGACTTATTCATTTTTTACCCCCTTGTAGAGAAAAAACACATCCCCTAATGTCTTTAAATCAAACCCTATAGTGATTAGGCTTTTGTTAAGGCTTTTAATTAAAAAATTGTAATTAAAGATCATTTAAATGATTGAGTTACATTTTTGTTCTAAATCTATTCAAATACTGTTTTTTCAGTGGATAATAAAATTTGTCTAATAAGAAAAATAACAACATTAAAAAAATTTTATTATGTTCTAGAATTAAGAGTTGATTAAGTTAGATTTTTAAAAATGAAAACAACATATGAAATAAATAATCAGACGACATTGTACATGGGAGATTGTGTAGATATTCTAAAAAAATATAATGAGAATTCTATTGATTGTATTTTTGCTGATCCTCCTTATTTATTGTCGAATAATGGATTTACTTGTCATTCCGGAAAAAGAACATCTGTAAATAAAGGTGAGTGGGATTCAAGTAAAGGGAAAGACGCTGATTATAATTTTTATGAAAGCTGGTTATCTGAATGCAAAAGGGTTTTAAAACCTTCAGGCACTATCTGGATCAGCGGAACCTATCATTCAATTTATCTGTGCGGATATATGTTGCAGTCACTCGGGTTTCATATTTTAAATGATATATGCTGGTTTAAACCAAATGCTCCTCCTAATTTAAGTTGTCGTTATTTTACCTGCAGTCATGAAACAGTTATCTGGGCAAAAAAAGATAAAAATCATAAGCATTTTTTTGATTATAAGCTTATGAAAAACGGCATATGGGACGAGGATAGTTATAAAAAACCTAAATCTCAGATGAGAACAGTATGGTCAATCACAGCACCAAAAAAATCTGAAAAAAAATTTGGCAGGCATCCTACTCAGAAGCCACTTGAATTACTTAAAAGAATAATCCTTGCCAGTACTAAAGAAGGAGATATTATTCTTGATCCATTTTGTGGAAGTGGTACTACTGGGGTGGCAGCACTTATGTTAGGCAGAAAATTTATAGGTGTTGAAAGAGAAAAGAAATATATTGATGTTTCCGTAAAAAGGTTTAAAGAGATCACAGATCGTTAAGAACAAATATTTGCTATCATATATAACCATGATGCGTAAAGCAATTTTTTCAAACAGAAAATATATTTTAAGCTCAGGAAGAGAAATTGACATAAGTGCTGAGCATATTGGAAATAAAGTTGTTATTTCTTCAATGTTTAATTTTCTTGATCCTGTTCAGGAAGTCGGGCATGCAGCATTAATCAGGATGGAAAATAATCAGACTGTGTCTTTTGAATCGCTAGGAGCAAAAAATATTGAAGATGAAAATCTAAAAGAATTACTGAAACCCATTGATGGTCTAAACGGCTCTGATAACACGTTAAAAATATTTGAATTAAACGAGCTTCTAAGTGTGCTGCAGCAGTTCTTACAAAAGATAGATAAAGAACTAACCACGAAGAAATAACATGAAGTAGGGGCGTATTGCAATACGCCCCTACAGACAATGCGCTCTATACAGAAACCGCATCAGATCTCATTACAGGTCCTTCAAAGCAGGTTCTTATATATTTTCCGTTTGACATAACGACACATGACATGCAGACACCATATCCGCATGCCATATATTCTTCAAATGAGACCTGTCCTACTACGCTAAATTCATTACAAACCTTGATAACGCTCTTTAACATTGGGGTTGGACCACATACCATTATTTCCTGATTTTTATTTTTAGTAAGTTCATTTTTTAAAAGCTCAGTGACAAATCCTTTTCTTCCTGAGCTGCCGTCATCTGTAATAGCTTCTAGTTCACCGTATTTTTTTAATTCTTCTGCACAAACTAGATCATTAGCTGATCTTGCCCCAAAAAGAGTTTTTATTTTATATCCTTTTTCATGGGCTATTCTTGCAACTATTGGAAAAGTTGCAATTCCAATTCCTCCTGCAACTATTAATATAGGTTTATTTTTATCTTCTGGATAGGTAAACCCTTTTCCAAGCGGACCATGAATTAAAACTTGATCACCGATATTTAATTTACTTAAAAAGCTTGTACCCCAGCCAATTACTTTATAAAGAAAACCTGCTTTTTGACCATCTGTTTCATAAACGCTAAATGGTCTTAAAAGATATTGCCCTGATTCCATCATTACAAACTGTCCTGGGCTGATATTTGAGACAATTTCAGGAGCATCAAACCAGCTTATGTGATAGTCTTTGCCCAATTCTTTTTTTTCAATTAACTTTGCTTTAATTAAGAAACGTTTAACAGCCATAAAAATATTATAGCCCTTTCCTTTATATTGGCAGGGGTAATAGTCATGGTATTGGATGCTGAAGTAAACAGCAGAAAAGAATATACAAATTTCTGGAGAAGTTTCAGTGATATTAATCCACGTCATCAGGCCGGAATTAACGAAGAAGAAGCATTTAAAGTTATTACTGATGTAAAAAACAGAGATAAAAATCTTGCAGATTGCTTGTCAGGAATAAAAAATCTTACTCCATACTTATCATGCTCAAATGAAGAAATTAAAAATTATGCAGCACAAGTAGTCTCTGCACTTCTTTCTAAAGCATCTAATTTTAGTAGCAGTAAGCCAGATTCAGACGTATTTATTAGTTTTTCTCAAAGCATTTTAAATAAAGGCTTAATGGATATTAGTCCTGATGAATTTGTAAGTAGTATGGAAAAAGCAACAAATAATTTTATAGGTGAGACACAAAATACTGATTTTAGTTTAGTTAAAAATGTTTTTAATGACTTAGGTGACAGTATAAACAGAATAACTGAATCATTTAAAGATAGCTGGGTAAAATTAGTTGTTCAATTAATTTTTGGAGCAGAGCTTGGTGTGTCAAGTCTTGACTCTGCATTAGATGCAATCAAATCAGTGTCTAAATATTTATCATATGATAATGAAGAGATAAAGACGGTAGCTGTAAAAGCCATTATTAATCTTATTGAAAGAGCAGCTGACTATCTAGGTAAAGAAACTAATCCTCAAAAAATTCTTAAAGCAGCAGCAATACTTCTTGGAGTAATTCAGGCACTAGGGGAAATGCACTCAAAAGGGCAAATTAACTTAAGTGGAATGGACTTCAAAAAGTTATCCAATGCCATAGAAATTATTTTTGAAAAAATGAGGTTGTCTAAAGATATGAATGAATTAAAACTGAATGATTTTCCATCCGATAATAGCGGATGTAAAAATAAATATTCCTGCAATAACCCAGGTTATCTTGTCTAAGCCTGCTTCAGCCTGAGAAGGACCAGTAAATAAACTAGCAGAGCCACCTATACCTCCGAGACCTTCACCTTTTGCAGAATGAAACAAAATCAGAACTGTAAGTGCAATTCCACAAATTATTTGAATAGCAGCAATTACATATGCCATAACGGAGATATTTTAACATAAATAGGATTGGGTGCGTTAAGCGGCTTTTTGTTGCAAAGACACATTATCTTCTGAATTACTTCCAGGATTTTTATTGTATGGATAAAAAATCTGACATATTAATAAACCAGCAGCAGGAAAACCAAATAAAGGAATTAAATTCAGATTGTTTTTAAACATGGAAGATATAAGAGCACAAAAAGCTAGTAAACAACCGCCTGTTGCAAATGGAGCTTCAACTGTAAAATTTTTAATTCCTTCAATAGCAGTTGAAGCAAGGCATTTCAACTCAGAAGTTTGTGCTGTTACATTTCTTCTTTGAGTTGCATTTAATGGTGCTCCTACGGCATATGGTCTCATTCTTTTCTCCAATAATTAATTTACAGGTGCTTGAATATTTAACATTGCGCCTTTATTCATTTCACTTTTAATTTCAAACTTAGATTTTATTGCTCTTAATCTGCGCTCTAAATTTAAAATTCCATACCCAAGATTTTTTGTATTATTTACGTCAAATCCTTTTCCGTTATCCTGAATGCTTAACAGGAAATAATTTTCATTCAATATTTTTATTGTGAATGAAACCTCAGTTGCTTCAGAATGCTTTTCAATATTACAAAACCATTCTTTAACTACTTTAAAAAGCTCTACTGCATTTCTCTGGGATAAAGTTATTTCTTCATCAGGCAGCTCTACAGAAACCTTTCCTTTGAATGATTTTTTAAACCCGTTAACAAACTGGTACATTGTCCCGATAAAACCTAATAAGTTGATATCAGGAATTACATATTCATTAATTAGCTGTCTAAGATTTTTATGCAGTTCATCCACTAACTTTTCACATTCTTTAAAGTCCTTGTCATTTATAGCTTTTTTTAAGTTTGGGATAATACTACAGGGCAGATCATGAACATCACTAGCAAATTGTCTGAATAGTTCTTCCTGTTCTCTAATGGCACTTTCCTGAAGCTGAATTATGTTCTTTTGCAACAGCTCTTTTTTCCGTTTCTCGGAATATTGTTCTATTGCTACGGCTAACTGATCAATAACAGACTGGAAAACTTTTTCAATTTCATTGCTCCAAATCACGTCTCTTGTACAAAACTGAAGATTTAATGCAACTCTAATGTTGTCAGTGCTACCGGTAGTTATAAGAAGTGATTTAGTTCTAAGTTTAAGAAAGAGAGCTTTTAACTTATTTCGGAATAAATAATTAGGCAGGGCAAGGTATTTTGTAAAATCTTCTATTTGAAGCGTGTGATTTGTATTTAGGTGAAAAAGTTTAAATAAGGATGAATCCTGCAGATCAAGCTCAAATCCTACAGGATTAAATTTTGGAATGTATGGGCTTTCCCAGTAATTTGACAGCAGACTTTTGGTGCCTTTTTTATCGATTTGAAATAAAAGTACTCTTTCTGCAATGCCTGCCTCGCCTAGCATTCTGACTGTCTTATCCAAAAGCTGATCAATGGGAAGTTCTTGCCTGATATATTTACTGAGCTTAAGTGAAATATCTGCCAGCTCATTACCGCTCAGGGTAATGATATTAGAATCCTCTTTAATTACTGGCTGTATGCATAAATCAGTAATTAAGGATTGAATCTGGCCTTTGACTAAAGTGTTTTCCATCTTTGTAATGAAAGCCCCTCTACAAGAAATATTTTTTCAATGCTTAGGATATTTAGTTAGATACTTGGTAGTCATTTTAATACAAGGATTAATTTTGTAAACCCGGAAGATCAAATTTCGGATAAGGCTTTTCCCCTATCACCGGGCTGAAGATTAAATATTTTTTATCTAAAAATCATCTAAAATTTCATCAAATATCAAAATGCTTGAAAAAGTGCATCAAAATTGAATATTAAGGGTAAGGCAAAGTATTACCCAGACTCAAAAATTTAATAATTTGAATTTGGCTTTGGTATTAGAATGTTTAGTTATCAGATATGATTACAGTTTCAGAAAATAAAGGGTACCTTTATACCTTCTCCCGAGATAGTTTCGGAAAAGAGAGCCGCATGGGTTTTTTGAGCGGGAGAAACAATTTAAAAAATGAAATCATTTTAACTTTAATTGCTGATGATCATCCTTATCTTATTCACGGTGTAGAAACAGATTTGAATAAAGACCCAAACATTAAAATAGTAGGTACTGCAGGTTCATATGATGAAGTTTTAGAAAAAGCAGAAGAACTTCAGCCTAATATTATTCTTCTGGATTTAAGAATGCCAGGCCGCGAGAAACATGATCTTGAACACTACATAAAAAAATTAAAAACATCTGCTAAATGTAAGGTAATTATGTTTTCAAATGAAACCGGCTGGGCACGAATCCACAGATGCCTGGACATGGGTGCTTCTGCTTATATTGAAAAAGCAATATCAATAGGAAGACTTGCTGAATTTATAAGAAGAATTTACCAAAATAATGAATTAGTCATATTTACTGCAGAACCACTTCCAAAAATACAGTTTTCAAAAAGACAAAAAGAAATATTAAATTTTATGGTTGATGGGAAAGAAAACGATGAAATTGGGAAATTGCTTGGTATAGAAGTTAAAACAGTTCAGTCATATGTAAATGAAGTTAAAGAAAAATTTTCTGAAGCTTTTGGAATACTTCCTATTAGACCAAGGACACTATTACTTCTTGCTTCTAAACTGGGTTTTGGACACAAGTCCGTGTAACATTAAGTCTTTATAAAAATTTGTCTTAAGGTAATACTTTATCTGTGAATAAATCAAATCAAAAATAAAAATAAATGATACTAAAAGTTTCATCATATTTTTTATCGATACTTTTGTAGAAATATCTTTCAATAATTTTGCTTTATTTATATTTTCTTTTTAATTGATTTTACTGTCAGAAATAATCTCCCCCATACTTTGCCTGGTTACTTTAAGAACCACTGTTCTGGTAATGTTTTACGGAAAGGTTTTTAACAGTGAATGAAGAGTTATCACATAGTGAACTTGAGCGAAAGGTTGAGGCTTCTCCGTTTGAAAGATTGCTTGATTATGATAATTACTTAAAGCAAAAGAAGATACTCCTTACGAAAAAGACTTTAATTTACTATAGGGGGACTTATGTTGCTCTGACTGAGAAACAAATATCTATACTAAAACTTATTGCCAAAGGATTCTCAAACTTAAAAATAGCTCAAAAACTTGCAGTCAGGGAAACAGCCATAAAGCTTTTAATTTATCGTCTTATGAAATACATTGGAGATGTTTTGCATGAAAAAACAGATCGGTACTATCTTGTAATTATTGCGCAAGAAATGGATCTTGGCATTTAACCAGTACATTGTCAACAAAGTTTTCATGCCTTGCGCCATTCACTGCGGGTCCTGCCGCCTGCAGGTTCCCCTCCATCCTGCGGTGCAGTAGCTCCTCGGATGGACACCTCCCTTCCGGCGTCACCCCCAGTGAATGGGACACTTAATTATTTAGTTGACGTTGCACTAGTATTTATTTGGAGTATTTGTATAATTCTTTGCTTTTTGCTGGATTTTTCTGAAAAGTATCTTCCCACCAGATTAAAAATACTTTTACAATTTCAGGATCAAACTGTGTGCCGCTGTTTCTGAGGATTTCTTCAAGAGCCTGTTCGTGGCTCAATGCTTTTCTGTAAATTCTGTTTGTAGTCATTGCGTCATAGGCATCTGCAACTGACGTAATCCTTGCTATTAGTGGGATTTCTTTGCCTTTTAAGCCATGAGGATAACCATAGCCATCCATTCTTTCATGATGTAACAGCACTGCATCTACACAGCCATGCAGGCAGCTCATTCTTTTTACAATCTGTGAACCAAAAATGGTATGCAACTGCATTTCTTTATATTCTGAATCAGTTAGAGGTCCTGGTTTTAGTAACACGCCATCACGAACTGCAATTTTCCCGACATCATGCAGAAGCGCTCCTCCTTCCAGATAAAGTTGTTCTGTAATGCTTATGTTGCACCTTTTCCCCAGTTCAGTAGCAATCTGGAAAACACGATCTGAATGTCCGCCTGTATACGGATCCCGTGCCTCTACTGCTATTGCCAGTGCTCTTGCAGTATGAAAAAAGTTTTCTATAAGTAATTCTTTAATCTGACTGTTAATTTCATTATATTCTGTAATATTTGAAAAAGCATTTCTAAATGTAGATGCTATTTTATTTAAAGAGTTTTTAAAATCAACTTTTAATTCAGGCAGCTCGCCAATTTGCTTTGCAAAAGAACTAATCTCACCTGCAGGGGGATGTAATTTTTCAAAAATATTTATGCAGTCTACAGGTGAAGATTCTTTTCCTTCACGCAAGCTACTAAACTTATCGTTCAAATTTGAAGCTATGTCTTTAAGGGTCGGATCAGTCTCATAACTCCTTTTCGAGTTTGTTTTTGCTGACTGATTTTCAACCTCGGCCTTATTGTTTTCTTTTTTACTCAATTTACGTCCTTTCAGCCTGATATAAGGAAAAATCGGCAAAGTAAGCGCATTCTATATTATTAGACCCTTATATACAGTGCTTTCCATCACGGAGATACTTTAATCAATATTTGTGTCTAGATAGCCCTTTATATTTTCACTTAAATTACTCTTATTCAAACGAAACATATTTAGGTTAAGATTTGGTGCAACAAATCATCTTCATAGCTTAGGAAAAAATTCTGGATATCCCTAAAACTCCAATATAATAAAGGAAATAGAGGATTATTTAATTGTAAGATTTATAACGTTTTATTGCTGAAATATTTATTTGAGGCTTGGTTACCTACCTCTACAACAAATGTCTCATATGGCAAAGTGCTACGGCAAGTGCATCAGAGGTATCATCAGGACTTATTTCTAAATTAATTCCAAGAGAAGTTTGAATTAGTTTTTGGACGAGCATTTTATCTGCCTTTCCATATCCTGAAATAGTTTGTTTTATTTGAAGAGGAGTATACTCGTAAATATTTATATATGCTTCTGCTGCAGCCAGTATTATTACACCCTTTGATTGGATCACAGGAGTAAATGTTTTAGCATTTTTAAATAAATAAACATTTTCAATTGCAATGCTTAATGGTTTATAGTGCTTGATTAATTCTTTCATGTCTCTGTATAACTGCAGAAGTCTTTCAGCAGTACAGGGGTATTTTCTTAAGTCAATATAGCCGTATCCTACTGCCTTTGGTTTTTTGTCGCTGTTTTTATAGCTTATTACGCCATATCCTATCATTGTGCTTCCTGGGTCAATGCCTATTATTTTTGTTTGGGACAAATTCTGCCTTGCAACAGATTTGTTTTTCCTTTCTACTCGAAGCAAATTATTCATATAAATCTCTTTTTTAGTTAAAAACAAATAGAATAGTTACTATGTCAATGAACCTGCCGGCAAAACTTTTTCTCATGCTTGTAAGCGGATTCCTTTTATCTCTTAGTGCACCGGGTTATAACTTATGGTTTCTTGCATGGATATGCCTTTCGCCGCTTTTTATTATTATAAACACTTCAAAAAAAATAAATGAAGCTGTAATTTATTCCTTTATCTTTGGTTTTGCATATAACTTCTGGTATTTGCACTGGTTATTTTCTCTTCACCCCCTTAGCTGGCTTGGCTTTAATAAGCCAAGCAGCATTTTAATTTCATTATTTGTTCATACGGCTGTAAGTGTATTAAACTCACTTTATTTTGTTATTTTTGCAATAATCGTCCGTTATTTAAAAAAAGCCCCGTTTAATCCGTATAACGAAGGCATACCAAATATCATGCTTAATTCTTTTTTGTGGGTTTTAATTTTTAATAAGATTCAAGAATGGGAAATATTGTTTGGTTTTCCTTGGACATTGATTGAATATAGTCAGTATAAAAATATTTTCTTAATTCAGATTGCTGAGTGTTTTGGCAGTTTGTCAATTGGGTTTTTAATAGTAATTTTTAATTTTGTTTTTTCAGAACTTTTAATCTGGATGTTTAATATAGAAAGAATTGCAGGAAGATATGTCTCCAGGGACCCGGGACAGCTTGAAACAATATTTAAGGGGTTTGCTTTAATAATAGTTTTGATTTCATTTAGTCTTTTCACAGGTATTTTTCTATATGGCATAAACAAACAACATTTTTCTAACTTATCTCAGAGTGTGTGTGTTTTACAAGGGAATCTGCCTTTAAAAGTTACACGTGGCGGCAAACAAGACATTTCATTTGCAAAGAAAACATATAGTGGCTTGCTTTCAAATAATAATGCAAAACTTCTGGTTATTCCAGAAGGCGCTTTGCCAGTGGTTTTTGATCAAGATGTCAATGTTCAGTACTGGTTAAAAACTGTTGCTAAAAATAAGCAGGCAGATATAATTTCCGGTTCATATTGTGGAGAAAATGAAAAATTAACTAATTGTGCAGTTTTATTTTCCCCACAAAAAAATAAGTTTTTTCATTATGAGAAAGAGAGGTTGGTACCGTTTGGTGAGTATACTCCTTTTTCATGGATTTTGCCTCAGTTTTTAAAAAGATTTGCAAGTAATCTCATAGGTGAAGGATTTAGCAAAGGCAGAGAAACTTTACCCATTAAAACTTCCATTGGAAATGCAGGGATTAATATTTGTTTTGAATTAATATTTCCCAGAATTGTCAGAAAACATTCATTGGAAGGAGCAAACTTATTAATAAATCTTTCTGACTTAAGCTGGTTTAATAATGACAGAATTAAGCAGCAGTTTCTGGCATTTGCAGTTTTCAGGGCAATAGAAAACAGAAGGCCAGTTATAATTGCTGCCAATAACGGTATTTCAGCTTTTATAGATCAATCCGGAAAAATCAACAGTCAGTCAATTCCAAATACTCAGGGAGTTTTAATTGACTGGATTAATCCAAATAATAAGATTACGTTTTATTCGAAATACGGCTGGTAATGATGATATACTCCCAATTTTGTTTATTTGGGTATAAATTATAATGTAGATCCTATGAAAAAAGCATCCATATTTTTAATTTTATCTTTTTTGCTTTGTATTCAGGCAGCAGATTCAGCAAAAGCTATTGAAGGCCTTATAAAATTTAGCGGTAAAAAAGATGCCACTATTTTTTTAGAAGTAGCTGATACACCTGAAGAAAAACAAAAAGGACTAATGAACAGACCAAGCCTTAAAAAAGATCGTGGAATGGTTTTTATTTTTAGACCGCCTTCCTCTGTTACTTTCTGGATGAAGGATACATTGATTCCTCTTGATATGATCTTTATAAAAGAAGGCACAATAGTAAAAATTGTTAAAAATACCGAACCTAATCAAACCCATATTTTATACAGCTCTGATGAAATAATTACTGAAGTTGTAGAGGTGAATGGTGGTTTTGCAGATGAATTTGAAATTAAGGCAGGGGATAAAATTACCTTTGAAAATATTGCCCAGATTGATTACTCAAAAAAATCCAAATTAATGATTGTAGAAAACTAAAATGATAAAGCTGGTTAATTCAGAACAAATCAGGAGTTTAGAGAAATCTTTAGTTGATAAAATCAGTCCTGAATGGTCACTTACTCTGATGGAAGTAGCAGGATCTGGACTGGCTGAAATTGCACGTGAATATAAAGAACCTTACCTGATAGTTTGCGGAAAAGGGAACAATGCAGGCGATGGTCTTGTAGCAGCCAGATATCTTAACAACTTAGGCAGTAAGGTCTTTGTTTTTTTAACTTCTAATGAAGATGAGTTTTCTCATGATGCAAAAGTAAATTTCAATATGATTAAAGGGAAAATACCTTGTTTAAAAATCCAAGACGAAAAGGACAACAACTTTTTTAATGCATTAAATAATTCAAATACTGTAATTGATTGTTTACTTGGAACAGGTACAAATAAAAAGCTATCGTCCTTTTATGAATGGATCATTAATTCTATAAATGATTCAAAAAAAACTGTGATTGCCTGTGATATTCCAACAGGAGTTGATCCTGACACGGGTAGAATTAATTCAAAGGCAATTAAAGCAAATTTAACTGTAACTTTTGGATATCCTAAAGCCGGACTCATGATTTATCCTGGTAAAAAGCATGCTGGTATTGTTCGTGTAGTTGATATTGGGCTGCCTGATATCAGTACAAATCAATATTTATTGGATGATAAGTTTCTAATAGAGAATTTACCAAAAAGACCGGATGATTCAAATAAAGGAACCTTTGGTAAAACACTCCTTGTCTGCGGAAGCAAAAAATATCCAGGTGCTGCGCTGCTTTCCGGCAAAGCAGCAGCAGCTATTGGGTCGGGCTTAACAGCTTTAGCTTCAACAGAAGAAGTCTTTCAACAAATTACTGCAGTTACACCTGAGATTACACACGTAGATTTTAATTTATCAAGTATTCTTGAAGAAAGCATGAAATCAAATGTTTTAGTAATAGGACCTGGTCTTACTGCTGAGCCTGAGATTGAAAAACTTGTAAAGGATCTTATAACTAAAGCAAATATCCCTATAGTTTTAGATGCAGATGGAATTAATGTACTAAAAGAAGAAAAAGATATTATCAAGCAAGCAAAAAAGGAAATTATTTTAACCCCACACCCTAAGGAATTTGCAAGGTTTTTAGGAAAAAACATTGACGAGATATTAAATAATAAGCTTGAACTTACAAAATCTACTGCAAAAGAGCTTAGTTGTACAGTAGTATTAAAAGGACCTGCAACCATTATTTCGCATAAAGATGAAACAGTTTATATCTCTCCTTTCTCAAATGCTGCACTTGCTAAAGGTGGAACTGGTGATGTGCTCTCAGGCTTTATCGGTGGGCTTATTGCTCAGGGACTAAAACCACCCCTGGCTGCCTGTGTTGGAGTTTATTTGCATGGTAAAACAGCAGAGCTGATTACACGAGATAAAACCGTATTTTCTTTACTTCCGCAGGATTTAATTTCTTATTTACCCAGTGCAATTAAAAATATATTGTGTAAATAGATAAAGATAAAGTAGAATTAGGGTAGGTTTTATTGCATGACAACTAAAGATCTTATAGAAGTAAAAGAAAGCTCAAACAAAGTATACGAGGGCAAGATTCTTACTCTCGTGGTGGATAAAGTGCGCCTGCCTGACGGGAAAGATGCAGTAAGAGAAGTAATAATTCATAACGGCGGAGCAACTATTATTGCTCAGCCGGATCCAAGCAAAATTGTTTTAATAAGACAATTCAGATATCCTATCGGTAAAGTTTTCTGGGAAGTTCCGGCAGGAAGATTAAACATAAATGAGATCCCTCTTGATGCTGCAAAAAGAGAATTAAAAGAAGAAACTGGTTATATTGCAAATAAATGGGAGCATTTAGGAATTATTTATCCAGTCCCTGGTTACAGCACGGAAGTATTATATTTTTTTAAAGCTACTGAACTTGTTGATGATGAACAGGAGCTGGATGCAGATGAAAATATAGAAGTAAAAGTAATGGATTTAAAACAAGCCTGGCAGATGGTGAAAGACGGTGAAATCCGTGACGGGAAAACAGTGGCTGCTTTAAGTTTGGTAATGTTTTAAAGGTCAGATGACCTTAGCTTCCTCGCGAAGGGCTTTTACAAGTGCAGATACTTTTTCTGGTATTTCGCCCTCAAATATTTTTGCTTCTTTTCTACTAAGTGGCAGATCAAAACTTACAATTTCAGTTCTTTGTCCAAATTTTTCTATTTCTTCTTTTGATACCGTTATTTCTTTGATTTCTTTCTTTTTTGCCTTCATGATGCCTGTTATTGATGCATAACGCGGGAAATCTTCTCCTCGGTCACATGTAATAAGTGCTGGAAGAGAAACCTCAATTATTTCATGAGAACCTTCAGCTTCACGATCACAAGTAATTTTTTTATTTGCTGCATCAATTCCAGTAAACTTCATCACAAAACTTACATGTGTTAAACCAAGCTCTTCTGCTATAAATATAGGAATTTGACTTGATTCAATATCAATTAATTTTTTACCTGAGAGCAATAAATCATACTGCATGTTTTTAAGTTCAGAAGCTAATAGCTTTGAAATTACGTAAGGATCTGCATATTCTAAAGAATCATCTTTTATAAAGACTGCTCTGTCTGCACCCATAGCAAGCCCCTGGCGTATGGATTCTTCAGTTCTTTGAGGACCGCATGCTAATAGAGACACACTGCAGTGTGTCTCTACACCATCTGTGCCTATTTGTTCTTTAATCTTAAGTGCTTTTTCAATTGCAAATTCATCGTATGGATTTATGATCCATGTAATTCCAGTCGGATCAATTTTATTTGGCTGGGAACCAATTTTAATTTTGGTTTCAGTGTCGGGAGTTTGTCGGATTATTACTATAATATTCATTACACTTTTTTATTTGGGCAAACACTTGGATTTGCCCCTACTCATGATCTTTTTTATTCCTATTGGCAGGAATGAAAAAATTAAGAGATTTACTATTATTACTCCTACTGTTACAATAATTCCAATTTCCATACCGGTCATTTCTTTATTGTATAGGATAATCATGTTATGGTAAATATTTTAGTCCTGGCTGAAAATAACCAAGATGGTGATATAACAAAGCCTTCAAAACAGGTTTTGATGACAGCACGAAATATAGCTGATGATTTAAAAGGTAAAGTCGCTGCTTTAATAATTGGTGCAAATCTTGACTCTGCAAAGATTCAAGGACAGCTTGGTTTATGCGGCGTAGAAAAAATTATTCTTGCAAATGATAAAAGTCTTGAAGCATATAATTCTGATGTTTATATGAAGATCTTTATAAAAATTGTAAAAGATCAAAACCCGGATTTTTTATTTGGAGTTAATTCTTTATATTCTCAGGATCTTTTTCCTGCTGCTTCATTCCATACCAGTAGCGGGTTAGTAATGGATTGTACTGATGTAAAGCTTGAAGGTACAAGTCTTTTGATCACTAAAACAATGTATTCAAATAAAGTCATTGCAAAGCTAAAATTTAATGAAGAACATAGACCAAAACTTGTAACTTTCAGACCAAATACACTTATGCCCCAAAATGTAGAGCCAAAAATCTCGGAAGTAATAACTGAAGCTGTAAATATTGATCAAGCAGCATTAAAACAAAAAATAAAAGAACTGGTTAAATCAAAGAGTAAGGAAACCTCTCTTACTGAGGCACCTATTGTTATTTCAGGCGGGCGAGCTATGGGGAACTGGGATAGCTATAAGATTTTGTTTGAAACTGCAGAAATTATTGGTGCAGCAGTAGGAGCTTCGCGGGCTGCAGTAGATTCAGGCTATGCTCCACATAGCATGCAGGTAGGTCAGACGGGGAAGACTGTTTCACCACAGTTATATATAGCCTGTGGAATTTCAGGTGCTATTCAACATTTTGCAGGTATGGGCAGCTCAAAAGTTATTGTAGCCATAAACAAGGACCCAAATGCCCCGATATTTAAAAAATGTGACTATGGAATTGTAGATGATTTATTTAAAGTAGTGCCAATCTTAAAAGAAGAATTGAAAAAACTTTTCGGAAAGTAAATAAAATTAAATAAACCTTAATTTCTTTGCTAAACCTGGATTTGCTATCATTTCTTCAATTTCTTTAATTGAATAGCTTCTTCTTTTTATTTCACTGCTTTGTATGCGCCTGTCAAATTCATCAAGTGCTTCTTTTACACCTAGTGTTATAAGTCTTCTCAATTCTTTTATTGTTAATTTTTTATAGTCAATGCTTTTTTCGATTTTAGTTTCTTCTAATTTTAATTCATTCCATTCTTGTAGAAATTCTTCAAAATCTGGACTACAGTAAGAACGATCATTTAAACTTGTTCTTCTCAGGTATTCTTCATGAGCTCTAGGATCTTTTTGTAGAATTAAGTCTTTTAGAGCCGTTGTTGAAAGTTTAGTGTAATCAATCTCGAAAGTCATCCGGGTAAGCCTCCCCATTTTCATGTACATAGAAAACTCTTAAATCAAATTCTCCCTTTTGTTCTTCGACTATTACTTTAATTTTATCTCCACTTGGCACAACCTCATGCCAATATATCTTATCGTTTCGTAACAAAACCAGAAAACGGTATAATCCAAAAAGCTGTTCCTCAGTTTGATAATATTCTTTAACCATAGGCATGATTATACTTTGGTCTAATATGTCAACATGATACCGTAGGTTACACTGATAAATTAAATTTCTCTAAGGTTGGAAATCATGACAATAACAAAATCAAAACTACTATTTATGAGCATCTTAAATGTTACGCCAGATTCATTTTCTGACGGCGGCAAATATTTAAATATAGAAGATGCAATTAAACATGCAGATGAATTAATTAAATCCGGAGTAGATATTATTGATATTGGCGGTGAATCTACAAGACCAGGTGCAGTCCTGATTTCAGAAGAAGAAGAATTAAAGAGAGTTATACCGGTAATTTATGAACTTACTAAGAACGTATCGGCGAGCCGGCGTAACAGCGAACCGGCGAAGGAAATTTTAATTTCCATAGATACCTACAAATCAAATGTTGCTCAGCTAGCCATAAATGCCGGCGCAAAAATAATTAATGATGTATCAGGTCTTACTATGGATCCAGATATGGTAAATGTGGCAGCTAAAAATAATTGTCCGATAGTCATTATGCATAATGAGGGAATACCAGCAACAAAGCCAGAACCGGTGGTGAGGCGAACTGGCGAATCGGCGAACTGGCGAAAGAGAGATGAGGTGATTCAACAAATATATGCATGGCTTAAAAAACAAACTAATTATGCAATTAAAAACGGCGTAAAAAAAGAAAATATAATAATTGATCCTGGACTTGGTTTTGGAAAAACACCTGAAGAAGATTTTTATATAATTCAAAATCTTAGTGAGTTTAAATCTCTTGGTTATCCGATATTAATAGGACCCTCGCACAAATCTTTTATTAGAAAGCTTTTCCCTGACTCAGATATAAAAGCAAAATCAAAAGAAATAATAGATTTAGCTATTAAAAATGGAGCGAATATAGTTAGGATGCATGAGATAAACTAAGACCCAGCCTTAGCAGGTTCTTTAATCCCTATCTTAACTTATCTAATGTAATTGCTTCTTCAGTTATTGCTGAAATTCTTGATCGTAAATTTCTTGCTAAATGATGTAACAACTTTTGCGGCAAAGGATACTCTTTCTTTTTAAGTAATTTGCCTATATTTACAAGGACGGCTTTGTTCCTTTTATATTTTTCTTGTGAAAGTAAAATCTTATCTTGTGAACTTAATATAAACCCATCTCTTTTATATGCTAAATCATCCAAAATTTTTCTTAGAAAATTAAGAGCCTGATTTGCATTTACTAAAAGTAATTCAACTTGCTCTTCGCTGTCTGACATTAATTTCTCTTCTAAGCTTGGCTAGCAGGATTTCGTCATCTTTAAAAATCTCATCATATTTCCTATGAATTTTGTCTAGCTTTTTTTGTATAGCTTTACTTATGCTTCTTTTTGTTTTGTTAGTTTTTTTCATGACAGTGTTTTAATTTTATCATGATATATCGGGTATCTATGACCCAGCCTTAGCAGTCTCTTTCGGCTCATCTTTTGGTTTTTCGTCTTTATTGTTTTGGTCTTCTCTAGCTTCGTATTTTTTCTTAATTTCAACTGTTCCGATTTTCTTAAATACAATAACCATTCCATCGTCAGGATTTTTTTCTTTGTTGGCAGTTATATTTATAGAAGCTGATAAATCGATCTTTGCAATTGATTCACCTTCAAGAACTGCGTCCTTATGTACCAGTGTGGCACTGATTTTATCGCCTTCTTTGAACTTACTAGCAAGTATTTCTTCAGCCAGTGCATCTTCTATGAGCTTCTGCAGTGTTCTTCTCATCGGACGTGCACCGTAAGCCTGGCTGTAACCGTCTTTGACAAGCTTATCCTTAACTTCAGTAGTAAGTTCAAGTGCCATGCTCTTATCAAGCAGGCGTTTGCCGAGATCTTTAACCATAAGATCAAGAATCTTATGTAATTCTTCTTTGGTCAGATGTTTAAAGATAATTATGTCATCCAGACGATTTAAAAACTCAGGTCTGAAAGTTTTTTTCATTTCATCAGTTACAGTGGACTTCATTCGTTTGTAAATAGATTCAGGATCTTTTATTTGTTCGGTAGCAAATCCTACTGGTTGTAAGGATTCTATGTTTCTTGCGCCGACGTTGCTGGTCATAATGACAATAGTATTTTTAAAGTCAATTGTACGACCCTTAGCATCAGTTAAACGTCCGTCGTCAAGAATTTGCAGGAGAATATTAAATACATCAGGATGTGCTTTTTCTATTTCATCAAATAAAACCACACTGTAAGGTCTTCTTCTTACTGCTTCTGTTAGTTGTCCGCCTTCGCCATAGCCTATATATCCAGGTGGTGAACCTATTAACTTACTGACAGTATGTTTTTCCATATACTCTGACATATCTACCCGGACTATATTTTCTTCAGTTCCATAGAAAAATTGTGCAAGTGCTTTTGCAAGCTCTGTTTTACCGACACCGGTAGGACCGCTGAACATAAAGGTTCCTATAGGTTTATTTGGATTTTTTAAGCCAACACGTGCACGTCTTATGGCTTTAGATACAGCTGTAACTGCTACATCCTGACCAATAACACGTTCATGTAAAATACCTTCAAGTTTTTGTAGTCTTTCAGTTTCACCCTGCGTAAGATCACCGACTGGAATACCAGTCCATGAACTTACAATATGTGCAATTTCTGTATCGGTAACTACAGGCTTATTTTTTTCCTGTGCTTCTTTATGTTTTAACTGAATTTCTTTTATTTGTTCTTTAAGTTCTGCTTCCTTATCTCTAAGCTGACTTGCTTTTTCAAATTCCTGTGAACGAATTGATTGTTCTTTTTGTCTGCTTATTGTACGTAGTTCTTTTTCAAGCTCTTTTCCTTCAGGGGGCAGAGAACTGGAGCGTAAACGTACACGTGAGCTGGCTTCGTCAACTAAGTCTATGGCTTTATCCGGCAGATATCTGTCGCTTATGTATCTGTCTGAAAGTACTGCAGCTGTAATAAGAGCAGCATCTGAAATTATTAATTTATGATGTTCTTCGTATTTTGGTCTTAAGCCACGCAAAATCTCAATAGATTCTTCTACTGATGGAGCATCTACCATTACTGGCTGAAATCTACGTTCAAGGGCTGCGTCTCGTTCTATGTGTTTTCTGTATTCATCAATTGTAGTGGCACCTATGCATTGAAGCTCACCGCGTGACAGGGCAGGCTTTAAAATATTTGCTGCATCAATTGCACCTTCAGCTGCACCAGCTCCGATTAATGTATGTAATTCATCTATAACAATAATCACATTTCCAGCGCCCCTGATCTCATCCATTATTTTTTTAAGACGCTCTTCAAATTCACCTCTATATTTTGTACCTGCAACCAAAAGACCAATATCAAGCTGAATAATTCTTTTTTCCTGAAGAATATCAGGAATATCGCCGGTAGCTATTTTTTGGGCAAGACCTTCTGCAATTGCAGTTTTTCCAACACCAGGTTCGCCTATTAAAACAGGATTATTTTTTGTTCTTCTTCCAAGTATCTGGATTACTCTTTCAATTTCTTTTTCACGACCTACCACAGGATCTAGTCTTCCTTCAGTAGCTGCCTGGGTTAAATTAATCCCAAACTCATCTAGGGTAGGAGTTTTTGATCTGCCTGTTCCACCACCACCAGCCTGAACACCGGTAGCCCCAGTTTCACCCAGAAGCCGTACGATGTGTTGTCTGACCTTAGTTAAATCAACACCCAGATTTTCAAGAACTCTTGCAGCAACACCTTCACCCTCTCGTATTAAACCGAGTAATAAATGTTCTGTTCCAATGTAATTGTGGCCGAGCTGCCTGGCTTCTTCCCATGATAATTCAAGAACTCTTTTAGCTCTTGGTGTAAATGGAATTTCTACAGCAACAAACCCACTTCCTCTTCCAATAATTTTTTCAACTTCAATTCTGGCATCTTTTAAATTAACTCCCATTGATTTTAATGTTTTTGCAGCAATGCCTGTTCCTTCACCGATAAGTCCAAGAAGTATTTGCTCTGTTCCGACAAAATTATGACCCAACCTTCTGGCTTCTTCCTGGGCCAACATAATTACTTTTATTGCTTTTTCTGTGAATCTTTCGAACATTTATTTTTTATTTTTCCTTTATCTTAATACTAACAATGAAAAGGCCCTATGCATATATTTAGTTTTTATAGACCACGAAAATATATCTTCTAATCGTTCGTAAAGACGTCAATGTCAGATCGTTTACTAGATGTTATCCAAAACATGGGAATAGGAGGGAAAATATGCGTAAAACTCCAGAAGAGATGGCCCAGTGGGGCATCTCTTCTATAAAGACGCTGTTTTTTCTGCAAGTCGTATTTTCTTTAGAGTTTGGGATAATGAATCACCGTTTAAAATTTCTATAAATAAATCTTCTGTTTCTTCAAATCCTGCATATCGTGCAAGTCTTCCTTTTATATGGACCTTTCCTGTAAGACAAAGTTTATTGTCTTTGAAATATCCTTTTAAAGGGCCTTGAAATGCAATTTTTCCTGGAATGGGTATTCCTAGAGGGTCACCTTCTCCTTTTACTGATACATTAATAGCTTCTCCAGAAAGTGCCCCTTCTAACTTTGTAAGAAAGTCTACCTCACATTGATTCGTTTTACCTATACCTGTTGCAGTCCCTTTTAGTTTATTTTTATGCAGGGTAAGTTTAATTGTTCCTGTACCTTCAAGTTTGTCAGATATTCTGAAATCATAGCTAAGTTCATCTGTATAAATTTTTTCTTTCTTGATTGCAGGAGGGATGTCATTTAAATAATTAATTGCAATAGCATTATTATTTGTAGCAGAGCTGCATGGAAGTAAAGTTAACCCAATGCCAAGAGCTAACGAAGGAATCAAAATTTTGCTTAATTTTCTTTTAAACATAAAGCTGAATCTAATCCTACTTTGTGTTAATACTTTTCTTTGTATACTTGCTTTATTACTTACTTATTAAACCACACGATTATTAAATTGATTATGTAACAGTGTAAGAATTGACGTCTTTATGCTTTATTGGTTTCTCATAATTTGGTCATCTTAAACAAATCTTTTACTTTGTGTCTTTGGTATGAGCCTAAGCCTCATATTATTTATTGCGCCCGAGCGAAAAACTCGGGAGCTTGCTCCCGGAGATGTGAGCGAGTAGCAACAAAACGCCTCCTTACTAACACCCCCCGATGCCCATGGCTCAAATCGGCGAAAAACTCTGTGAGCTTGCTCCAGAGATAGTCGATTTGAAGGGAGGCGTTTTATAATAATGGTGGTTATCTAAGTAGTGATAATTAAGATTAAGTGAAATAATAAAAAATAACAGGAGAGTATGAGCATGGCAGAAACTTGCGAAGAGTCATTGAAAGAAATGCATAAATCTTTTAAATCAGAGATAGCTGGAAATTTAAATGCAACTTATTTATTTGATGTGTCAGGCCCTGGTGGTGGCAAGTGGACATTGTCTATTAATGATGGAAAATGTGAATTAAAAGAAGGCGTTCAAGGGACGTCATCAGTTACTATTTCAATTTCTTCTCAAGACTGGCTTGCTATACATAAGGGAAAATTAAACAGTCAAATGGCATTTATGATGGGCAAACTTCGAGTAGCTGGTGATATGGGTTTGGCCATGAAATTACAATCTATGTTTCCTGGACCAGCATAGAAAGTTTCAAGTTTCAAGTTATAAGTTTCAATGAATTCCTTATGGAATCAATATTTATAAATTTTTTATAATTCAATTCTCTTAACTTAAATAGTTACTAAAAATATGTTGGTTTGGTTAAGCAAATTCATCTTTATAAAACTATTCTAAAAGCTATATAGGTTAAGGCATAATCTTAACAGGCACTTAACTCCGCCATTTTAAAAGTTTATTGTGAAGATTTTTTTATTTAAGAGAATTGTTGAAGTAACCAATAAATGAGCTCACTTAGAACAGCTGCATCAGATATAGGATTAAAATCAATAATCCGTGCTTTTACTATTCCTGTTATAGATTTAATCTCAACAGCAAACGGTAAAGCAATTGGAGCTGCAACATTTGAGAACGATAAAAATTTTAAACAAAATTTCATCCAAACTTTACATGATGAAGCACTTGAACCTTTTTGGGCAACTACTATTTCATGGATCTTGGCAAAAATATCATCAGTGGTTACTCCATGGGTGCCTGAGCAGTTAGCCATTATTCCCGGGAAGTTAATAGGTGAAGCCTTTCACTGGAAAATAACATCACATCAGAGCAGGAATACTCAGCACTTAAATGGGAATGGAGAAAATACTGAAGACAGTATATCTGCGATGTTCTTTAATACTGTTGTAAAAACACCATCTGATCTTTTATTAAAAGTATGCGGTCTCAGTGATGACAAACATGATGCTCAAGGAAATATAGAAAGAGAAGGAGATGATAATTTTACATGGTATACCATTTCACAGCTGGGTGCTTTTGGTCTTGCTAGCTTTATTCTAAAAAACGACAAACATGAAAATTTGCCTGGTGTAAATCTAGATAAAAATGATCCATGGTATGTAAATATCTTAAGAGGTGTGGGATACACACTTGTTGAACAGATTACTTTTGCAATATCTCAAACCATTAGACTATATACAGATTTTAAAGATGAATTTACAGGTGGAGATGACAGTAAATGGTTTAAAGGATGGGCAAAAGCTATAACAAATATGATTCATGAGAGATTTATTCCTGGACATATATTGCTTGGTTTTTCATCTGCACTATCTACGTATGCTCTGGGTGATTTTATTCCAAAAACCACTGCAGCAGCTCTGGGTGAATTTCCAATGGCAATATTTAATCGAATGGCAAATTGTCACCAGAGAAGAGCCACTAAAAATAAATTTCAATATGAAGAATACGTTAAAGATGGAGTCTTAAATAAAGTACCAGTTGCATATGAGAGATCTGTAAATGGAGAAAAAATCGGGAATTATAGATTTAGTGAGTCACCTTTCTATAAAAAAACACTAGGATTTTTTGACAATATTTTTGACGGTCTTAGAAATAAGCTGATAAACACCGTGGCTTATTTATTTAGCATAGATCGACAAGAGTTAGTAGACTCATTTGATGTCAGTGAAAAAATCTTAGACCAAAATTGTAAAAGAATTGAAGAAGCAAAAAAATTGGGAAAAATCAGAATCCTTGAAAAGGATCCAGAAGCTGAAGGGACTAGACCGGAAGGTGCTACTGTACGATATAAGAGACCTGTACTAGCTGGTAGTGCACCTGCATAACCTACCACCTTAAGTTTACAAAATCTAACCTTTTATCACAGCTGGCTCTGCGGTGACGTAGCTCCTCGAGCCAGCTTCGCAAAGACTGCTCGGTTTGACCAAGTAAATTGGATCAAACCTTGCTTTATTAGATTGCATAATCACCACTTCAAATTCGCGAAATCTTCCATATCAATTGAGGACATGTTTCTATAAATAGCCAGAATTATTGCCAGTGCAATTGCTGCTTCAGCAGCAGCTATTGCCATGACAAATATTGCAAAAATTTGTCCTTTAATTTCAAGAGGATCAATATAATTTGAAAATGCAATGAAGTTAATATTTACTGCATTTAAAAGCAATTCAATGGACATTAAAACCCTTATTACATTTCTGCTTGCAGTTATTCCATAAATTCCTATACTAAAGAGCGCAGTAGAGAGCAAAATATATCTTTCAAGTGAGGTTTTTAAACTGGCAGAAAAATATATAAAACCAAGAAGCAAAACAAAAGCAAGTAAAATTTTTCCTAAGTAAGAATTCTTAGACATTTTTCTTATCCCTCTTAGCGATTACAATAGCTCCAATTAATGCTACTAGCAGTAATACTGATATCAGTTCAAAAGGCAGAGCATATGAACCAAGTAGTTTTAAACCTATTACTTCTGTATTTTTAGGACATGGCAATAGATCATTTATCTGCCATTTATTTGCACCTGTAAGCGTAATTGAAAAAGTTATAAATATTCCAATGGCTATCAGTGCACTTAAAATATTCTTACCGGCTTCACCTTCTATTTTTGGCAGACCATGTTTTAAGCTGGTAAGCATAAGAGCAAATACAATAACTAAAGTAATACCTACTGCATAAATTAATATCTGGGATGCGCCTATAAACGGAGCACTTAATGCAAAATATGTCCCTGAAATTGCTCCAAAACAAATCACTAGGGAAAAACCTGCCCTGATGATATTTGCTTCAAGGATTACACCAAGGGCACCAGCAAGTGCAATAACACTAAGTACAAAAAATTCAGGCTCATGTAATATTTCCATATTATCCTTTATTATTTTCTACTGAAGCTGCTGCCGGCTGTGGTTTTGCTGGAGGTGCTTTTGGTGGTTTTAGCTTAGGTTTTGGCATTTCCTTAAAATCGAAATAAAATCTGGATTGTTCCTGAGTAAGAGTTAATTTTTCAATATCATAAATAAGATCTTCTCTGGTATATTCACTCATTTCAAAATCGACGGTATTTATTATGCAATTTGTCGGGCAGACCTCAGTACATAAACCACAAAACATGCACAGACCATGATCTAAGTAAAATTCTTTAATAACACCTTTTTTTTCAGGGTCAGGAATAACAGTTATGCATGTATCAGGGCATATTCTTTCGCATTGTTTACATGCAATGCACAAATGTTCAGTAGTGTCTGGGTTTACTGTAAGTGCCAGTCTGTGCCTGGACATTGGATATAGTTCAGGCACTACATCCGGATAACTGGATGTAATGGGACTTCTGCCGACATGCTTAATTACCGTCAACATTCCCAGCGCAATGTTATATATCCCTTCAACTGTTTTTTTAATAAGATTAATCATAGTTTTATGCTTACCAGTATTGCCACAATAAAAATGTTTACCAGTGAAAAAGGAATAAGGAACTTCCAGCTGAATGACATAAGTTGATCATAACGCAGCCTTGGAAGTGTAGCTCTTACCCAGACAGAGCCAAATATAAGAGCATAAGCTTTTACCATTAATACGATAGTAGGTAATAACCAGCTAAGATCTCCGAAATTTGAATTTGCAAGTGCAATGAGAATACTTTTTTCAATTTCAAATGATACAGGAAGATGTCCGCCACCAAGAAATATTATTGAAGCAAGGCAACAAATGATAAACAGTGCAGTATATTCTGCAAGAAAGAAAAGAGCAAACTTCATACCGGTAAATTCAGTGTTATAACCTGATACTAGTTCACTTTCTGCTTCAGGAAGATCAAATGGAATTCTGTTTACCTCGGCAAATGCTGAAATGATATATATTACAAACAAAGTAATACTAAAGAAAAGAAATATAAGCCCATATAATCCTACAAGTGTATTTTTTCCAAGAGGAAATAAATTTAAAAGCAATGGAAGTTTCCCAAATGCAAGTATGTTCCAGTTTAATAATCCGCCAATCTGTGTGTCTGTAATTTCTTTTAAGTTAATAGATCCAGTAAGAAGAATAATACTGATTACTGTAAGTATCATTGGTATTTCGTAACTTATGGATTGAGCAGCGCTTCTTAGTCCTCCAAGAAGTGAGTATTTATTATTACTTGCCCATCCTCCTAGCACCAATCCGATTACGGGAATAGATGAAATAGCCATAATATATAAAATACCTATAGAAAGATCGCATGATATAAACGGCCCGATATTGTTCGTGGCAGCAGAAAGAATAGGAATAAATGCAATTGTAGTTGGGGCAAAAAATATTACTGGTGCCAGAGTGAAAAGTAATTTATCAGCGCCTTTAGGAATAATATCTTCCTTAAATAAAAGTTTTACTGCATCAGCTACTGTTTGTAAAAAACCGTTTGGTCCTACTCGGTTTGGCCCGCATCTGACAGTTAAGAGAGCAAGAATCTTTCTCTCATTTAAAACCAGAAAAGTTGCATTGGCTGGAATTAGAACCATTACAGCAACAAGAGGTGCAAGATAATAGGTAATTTCTGCCAATACCGGAAATTTTAAATCAAAAAGCAACTCTGGAATAAATTTTGCAAATAAAATAGTTGCAGTTGCAGTAGCTCCATAAATTATTGAAAACCAGAAAACTGCAAGAATGACAAATTGCAGAATTCCCACAAAAGGTGATTGTCCGTAGAGTTTGTGAGGTCTGAATTTGTCTAGTAAATTTAAAAAAGAAACTGCCACATAAAAATCTTAACTTATAAGTTAAATTTATTGTTTAATCGTGTATCATATATACAGTTTGTAGTGCAAAATGGATTGCACTTAAAGTTTTAAAGAATAGGTTTTATAAAATGAATTTTCCCAACTATAGGGGTAAAAGAAATTTAACCCAGAGACCAAATTTCAGAGTTTCAGTAATTATACTCAACGAAAAAGAAGAGATTCTTCTTGTACAGCATAGAAAAGCAAACCGATATTACTGGGTTTTACCCGGAGGGCGTATTGAATATGGCGAAGATTTTGCTACATGTGCAGTCAGAGAATTAAAAGAAGAAACAAACCTCGACATAAAATTTGGAAAAGTTGTATTTCTTTCTGAAGCTATTGCGCCGGATCGAAGCAGACACATAATTAATATATATGCCACAGGTGAAGTTCTAGGAGGGGAGCTGAAAATCGGGGATGAACCAATACTTGCAGATGTTGCTTATTTGCCGATTATGGAATTAGAAAAAATCACTCTTTATCCTCCTGTTGCTGATCAGATTATTAGGGCATACAAAGAAGGATTTAAAAATTTAGAGTATCTTGGAAATCTTTGGGTGTAACTACTTTTTTTTCTTTTTTTGTTCCAGTTTTTCTTTAACCAAATCTTCTGCTTTGTTACCTTCTTTTATTTTCTTTTCTTCTTTTATTGTGGTTTTAGGAATTTCTATGAAGGGTACTTTATATTTTTTTGTGCCTACAAGCACCGGAATGTCATGCCCAAAATCAGTGCTTATTGTAAATTGCCACTCAGTGTTTGCCAGAAGTAATTGTGGTATCTCAACTGGAAAGGCAAGCTCAGATTCTCTTAAGACAACAGCTTCGCCACCTTTAAATTCGATTTTTTTTGTATCTTTATCCTGAGCTACCTCAGCTGCAGGTTCTAACTTTACTTGTATTTGTCCTCTTGAATGTATATTTCCTGTGTTTTGATAGACAGGAGAAACAATAACTTTGTTTACTCCGTTTGGAAGAGGTACTGAATTAACTATTAAATCTTTTAGGGATATTTCCCTTTTTTCTGCGCCAATTCGAACATATAAAACCACACCTATAAAAGTGTCTTGTTTGATATGTACTACTTTTTCTCCTTTTGGAGGTTTTTCTATATTTCTTTCTCCTACAAATATTCCACTGGAATATTCGCCTTCACTTGGAATGTCTGCAGGTACACTAATTGTAAATCTAATATTTTTAGTTTCGCCTGGAGGGACTACAAATTGTTGTGGTGTAACTTTTACCCATGAAGTTGCTGAATATTTATTATTAACTTCTTTATTAAATGCTTTTCTTAAAAAATTATTGTTTTTATCTATAGTCCAGTCATCAGTATGAATCTCAAATCTTTTTTGATAAAGCTGACTTTCATTTAGTACTGAAAAAGTAAGAGTGTATTCTTTCCCTCTTTCAGCTTTTATTTCATATCTGACTGGAGATACTGTCCAGGCCAATACAGAACCTTGAGTATATAAAAACAAAGCAGATATGAAAAATATAAAACTTATTGTGATTTTATTTCTATTCATATTTTTCTTTCTCCTTTCCTTTCACCTTTTGCCCTTTTGCTGTTTCTTTCTTTCTTCTGTTCTTTCGCCGATACGCCCATACGCCGGTTCGCCGACACGTTCTATTACGGTGCAATCAGAAGATAAGATATTTGTCCATTATATTCTCCCACATTAAAAACAAAATCACGAAATAAACAAACATCTTTTTTTAACTGATAAAAGTTTTGATTTGTGGAAGAGCAACTGCCGCCTGATTTTTCAATGCCAGAGACAATTAAAGTACCATTCTGAATATATGATAAATTAGTTTCACTGGTAAAAGGGGATACTAAAACAGCACCATTTGGATCAGCCATACCAAAGCTTTTTAACTTATAATTTAAGGTTATATCGTCTGCTTTTATATTATCTTTGCTGTCACCGGAAACATTTATCGGATCTGGACCTGACCGGCTTGCAACTAATCTCCATCCGTTCTTATTGCTTCTTATTCTAATAGTCCCGTTCCAGCAGTCTGTAAATGGACTAATGTCAGGAAGAAGACTGAAATTAGCATTTAATACCGGATTTGGGAAATTTAAATCATCTGTAATTGAAAAGCAGGCAAATGCAGAATTAAGATTCATCTGTAGAATGGTAAGTAAAAGAAAAAATACCACTAATTTAGTTCTCATATACTCAAAGTAAAATATAGCATAAGAAAACGAACCGGCGAATCGCCCCATCGCCGGCTCGCCGATCCGTTCTCTTATGGACTTACGAGATTATAACTAACAGTTGTGCCCCATTCCCCGATTTCATAAAAGAAGTCCGGTGAAATGCTGTAACTGGATGTAAGCTGAAACCAGTTGTTTTTATTCTGTGAATCTCTTGTAAGAGAGGTTTTACTGTTTCCTATTACTAAGTCTAAGGGAGAATTAATAGAAATTTGACTTAAGTCAGCAGTTTTATTAAATGGAGAAACTAATTTTCCGGCATTTGGATCTGCATTTGCTCCTGCTTGTGTTGAAAAAGTGATTGAGATATCTTTAGGATCAATATTTACTAAAGAATTATTTTGATCACTTCTTTGAGCTGTAAGTTTCCAGCTGTTTAAATTTGATCTTATTCTTATTGCTGAATTGCCAGATACTATTGAATTATTTATGTCCGGCGTAAGCTTTAAGAAAACATTTAAGGTAGGATTTTCACCTGATTTGTTATCGTTTACTGAATCAGTTAAAACCAGCTTTCCTTGAACTGTTATATTAATTGGAACTGTTGCCTGATTTGATTTTGCACTTAGGTTGCTTGTACCATAAAGGTATGTGCAAATAAGAAAAACCAGTACTAATACACTTATTGTGTTTTTTTGAGTCATGAAATGAAGGATGATTATTGGCTAGGAAACAAGGCTGACTCATCGCTTAGTCAGACTAGTTCTAATATACTATATCGTAAAAAAGCCAGTAAATTCAAGCCTTCTAGCAGACAAAAGCAGTAGTAACCATTAATTGTTAAGAAGAAAATATAAAGTCTGATGATAACCAGTAGGGCTGTCTTAAATATTGGCATATCGGCGTATTTCATAATGCAAGAGAATTCAAAAGCACTTGCTTTTATTCTTTTGCCATTATGTTTTTCTTGTTCTCTCGCCGATACGCCGTTACTCCGACACTCCGATACGTTCTCTTATGGGCTAACCAGACTGTAAGTAATAGTTGTACTCCATGTGCCTGGTTGATAGTAAAAGTCTGAAGCAATGCCATAAACAGTGTTTACTTCAAAGAAATTGTTTAGGTTTGTGCTGTCTCTTTGTGTTGATGTTTTTGATTTACCTTCAATTACTGTAACTGGAACAGATGTAGAAACCTGACTAAGATCAGTTGCAGCGTTAAACGGTGCTACAAGAACTCCTGCATTTGGATTTGCATTTAAGCCAACCATTGTTGAAATCCCGACTATTACATCCATGGCTAAAATGTTTGTTGGCCCATTGTCGTTTTCTGTGGTTCTTTGTGCAGTAAGTTTCCAGCTGGATCTATTTGTACGAATTCTGAAATTTGCAGCACCTATTGCAGCAGGTCCTCCAAGATCAGGAGTCAGAGTTAAATTGACGGTTAAATTCGGGTTCTTCCCTCCGCTTGCATCGTTATTAGCATCTGAAATAGTAAGTGTTCCGTTTACTGTAATGTTTATAGGTACTGTTGCGGTTTGGGAAAATGTTTTAGATGGCAAAGAAATAATAATTAATGTGACAATTAAGATCAAACAGTAGATCCATTTTTTCATTTTTATTATTTCTCTCCAAGAATATCTTTTGCTAAGATATTCTTGCCCTGAAATAGTTATGTTTATTTTGTAATAGTGGTAGTAATGTACCAGAAAATCCAAGATCGTAAAAATGGTTTAGGAATAAATATCCAATAAAGATGAAGAGGCGCCTCGTCGAGACGCCTCTTCACAGCAAAATAGCAAATTGGCAAATTGCTGTTATGGTGATACCAGGTTATATGTGATAGTCGAACTAAATGTTCCTGGAGCATAAAAGAAGTCAGGTTGTATGCTGTAGGTTGTACCTACCTGAAACCAGTTATTAGTATTACTGTTGTCTTTTGCAGATGATGTTTTTGCTGTTCCGCTAATAACATCTACTGCAGCAGTGGTTGAAATACTGGATAAATTAGTTTGAGCAGTAAATGGAGCCACTAAAGCACCTGCGTTTAAATTAGCACTGGTCCCTGCAGATTTTGCAATATCAACTAAAATATCAGCATCAGCAATTCCTGTTCCACCTGCATCTGAAGCTGTTCTTTGAGCTGTAAATCTCCAATTAGTGCGGTTTGTTCTTATTCGGAAATTAGCACTGCCGCTTTGCAGAGTATGACCAATATCAGGTGTCAAATTAATAGTAACAGCTCTTGTTGGGTCTTTTCCTGACATTGTGTCATCATCAGCAGCTGTGATAACAAGTGACCCGTTAACAGTTATTGATAACGGAACTGTTGCAGCTGCATCAACACTTGGACAATATGCAATGCTTCCAATTAGAAGCAAAATCAAAAATATTCCCTGTAATTTTTTATTCATAAAAATCTCCTTTTGTAACTACTTTTCGATTATTACTAAACCGCCCATCGGTTATCTGGTCTAGGTATCGGTATCTGTTTCCTAGACTGAATAATTTAGGGATATATGTACTAAAAAGTTGAGATTTTTGTCCTGGTACTTTTAATTAAACTCTTTAATTTGTTTTTCTTTTTCTTTATATTTTATAGGCAACTGTATATTTTCAACTTTCCCTTTTGCGTCTACTTTTATTTCAATTTCTTGTTCAGTAATTGCAAGTGCTTCTGGTAGAAAATCAGGATCTACCTTAAGTTTATATTTACCAGGTTTTACATCTCCCAGTTCAAAACTGCCGTCTAAATTTGTAAGTGTTTCAAACTCAGTACCTTCCAGATATACTCTTATATCCTGAAGCTCTGGTTCTTCTTCAAGGGTAAGGGGAGGTTCATTGGCTAAAAGGAGTTTTCCGTTTACTGATCCAAAATAAGCAAGCACAAAACTATAGTTTGTTTCTTTTGCTGGTTCTACTTTTACGTCCACAGTTTCTGGTGTAATTGAAGTCAAATATGAAGGTAGATCAGAATATTCAACTCTCAGTGTATGAATACCAGGTGTCAGACTTGGGAATTCAAATCTGCCAGTTTCATCAGTAGCAATAGTGTAATTCCCCAGATGAATTCTTATGTTTGCAATTCCTCTTTCCCTGCTTAGTCCAGGTAAAAGTATTTTATTCGGGTCGGGTTGTTGTTTTTTAGGTTCTTCCAGAACAAGAACTCTTCCGTGAATTCTGCCTATAGATTGTTCCTCCCCAATTCTAGAAAGAGAACCGCCTCTGGTTGGTCTTAGATTATATTGCCAGAGCGTGGATAAATTTGTCTGGTAAGCAGTCTTATCAAGGCTTAAACTAAACTGATTTTTCTTGTTTACCTGATAATTTAAGTTTAAGCTGTAAATTCCTGTAGGATTTGAATCAGGATGAAGCAATGCACCGGTTTGAACCTGAAAGCTTAGTTTGTTATTTAAAACTGGTCCAAGATTTAAACCAAATCTGACTTGTTTATATAATTCACTTCCTTGAAAATAAGTTTGTAATCCTGTGTATCTGTTTAAATATTTGTTTATATTAAAATCATATGTCCAGAAAGTGTTTACGGCTTTACTGCCAAGAATTGGAGCTCTTAACGGGTTGTCCTGACTAAAAGTAAAATAATTAAAACTGGAAGTGAAATTTACAGTTCGCCAGCTCTTTATTAAGCTGGTTCTAAAAAATGAATTTGTCCTTCTTTCAATTAACGTTTCAAGGTCTACAGTAGAAAGGTTTGAATTATTAATAGGGAAAAGTATATTATCAATGGCTCTTGTCGCACTTATTTTAGAGTCATTTTTTGAATATGTGGTTATAAGAGTCGGACCATTTTTAACTGGTGTTGTAGAAAATGAAAGATTTGTAATTTTATAATCATTTGGTCTTTTTGCATTTAAATTATATTGTCCAACAGACTCACTGATGCTTAGATTTGATCTTGGCGGAGTTATATTAATTCCACATGTAGCTTCATTTCTGCTTGTGTAATAAGGATTTCCTGATAAAGCATAAAATCCTGGGGCATAATAAGCACCTTTTGTAAAAATACTAAACCAGTCTTTTGGTTTTAATCTTACCAGTAAATCAGCTCCAGGACCGGATTCTGCCTTGCCTGATAATTCATCTTTTGCAGTGCTTAATGCAAGATTTGAAACACCTTCAATATATTTCCCTGACTTTGCAGCACTAAGTGCAAAAAGTCCCCCGCTTTGTTCAGTTCTTATAAGCTGGTTAGCAATTAAATCAGTGTAAATTGCCTGACCAATTGAATATTGCCATGGTTTATTTGGGGAAGACGACCATTCTGCTATTTCAGCTAATCTTCCATATCTTACAAATGGAAGATTTCTGCCAATAACTTTACTGTTTGTAGGAAGCAAGCCTGAGCTAAAAACAAATCTGCTGTCTTTAAGTTTGCCATCAGTTTGAATCTGTATACCGCGCATGGTAATCCCGCCAAGAAGGGGTGATTTAATTAGACTTAAAGGTCTGTCACCAACATGTATCTGAAACGGAGAATTGTTTTTGTAAAAAGAAAAGTTACCACCGTATAGATTAACTAAAGGTGCTCCAGTTCCTGCTGTTAAAACCAGATCAGAAGTAAGTGCATATTTATCATTATGAAATCCGCTGTTTATTTCAGTTCTGCGTGAGATAAAATTCTGTGTCTTATACCAGTTAAAACCATTTGTTACAGTTAAATAATCTACTAATAAATCTTTTAATCCTGTCCTTGCTTTAGGCTGAATGGTTCTTGAGATAGTTATATCGTCAAAGACTGTATTTTTTAAGACTAGTTTTCCATCTTCCTTGTCTTCTGATGTAAGTCTTAAAAGTATTACTAGAGCACTGGTAGGAACCATTTGTGCATCTGCACCCAGAAGTATTCTGTTAAATCCAAGAAGAGTTCTAAATGGTCTGTTATTTACAGTAACCACTCCGTTTTTTACGTTTAACTGAACAATTGATTTATCCCTGTTTCTTTGAATTGTAATTATTCCATTTACAAGATCAGTGCTTATTTTATCCTGAAGCTTTACTGCAATTTCTTCCAGAGGAAAAAGCCAGCCTTCGCTGTCAAGAATGGGCTTTTTATTAAATATAATTTTTTGATCATTCAATATAACTTCAGGAGGTTCTAAATTATCAGTTTGGCTTTGTAAATTATTTGCTTGTGTGGAGATAATCTGGGCCTGCATTTGAACGGGTAACAAATAAAATACCATTGCTGTAAAAGCAATATAAACAGATATTTTTTTTAGTAAATATCTCATGTGGAATATAAATAAATGGGATAACCCCTCTTTATTTACATGCCACAAAGCTATGCAATTTTTGAAAGAATCTTAAATATAACTGGACTTTATTACTAAGCTGATTGGTCTATATATTCAGCGCGTTATATATAAAGCATGGACAAACTGTTGAGCAGGATATATTGGTTTTTCCTAGCCATAAGAAAAACAACCATCTTCATTTCATTCCTCCTTATCTAAGTATTCAGTTTGTCCACACAAAATTAGTCATCGGATTTTTTATGATTTACTTTATGGGAGATAGATCCTGAAGTTTTAGAGCAAAACCCTAGTAGGGGCGTATGGCCATACGCCCCTACTTATGGTGCAACCAGGTTATAAGTAATGATGGTACTAAAGGTGCCTGGTGTATAAAAGAAATCTGGTGCTACTCCATAGAGAGTGTTTACCTGAAAGTAATTGTTTTGGTTAGTGCTGTCTTTAGCACTGGATGTTCTGGCTGTACCGCTTATGACGTCTTTGGAACCTGAGGTAGGAATGCTGGTAAGGTTTGTAGCAGCATTAAATGGAGAAACAATAGTTCCTGCATTTAGATTTCCAGTTGTACCTGCGGATTTAGCAATGGTTACTGAAATGTCACTATCGATAAGCCCGGTTCCGCCTGCATTACTTGCAGTTCTGTTAGTAGTAAGTCTCCATGCAGTTTTATTTGTTCTTATTCTAAAGTTTATGCCTCCTGTAACTTGTGATTGAAGGAGATCAGGAGTAACTTGAATGGTTACACTTCTAGTTGGGTCTACTCCGCTCATATTGTCGTTATCAGCATCGGTTATAACCAGTGAGCCGTTTACAGTAATATTTAACGGCACTTGTGCTGTACCTGCTTTTGCTTTTATATTTATAGACTGTAAACCAAACATCAAAAGGACTAAAATTAAACTTAAAATCTTCTTTTTCATTTTTCCCTCCAAAGATAAATCAGAACTTATATAAAGATTCTTCGAAGGAATTTTTTAAAGAAACATACTGTAAAAAAACTAGGAAACAGGATTTTTAGTACAAGTGTCCTAAACTAGGCTTATGAAATTGTGATTTTTAAAGGACTTACGCAAAAATGAACTGCGGTATGGTGCCCTGAGCGACGTGTGCCCTTTAGGGCGGGAAAGGAGCGAATGGGTACCATACCCAGTGAACTTTGCGTAAGTCCTGTTTTATTTAACTGGAGGGGTGTATCTAATAATTGCGCTTGGGTCTGGTGCAAAGATGCCTACTGTTTCACTTGTCTTTAGTGCTCTTACAAGTCCACCTTCAAGATCTGAAGGAGTGGCAGCTACTTCCTCTCTTTGAATATTTATTTGTGGCAGTGTACTAACTGATATCCTTACTCTGTTACCTCTAATTGAGACTATACTAACTTTAATTAGTGGTCCAACAGCATTGAGCCTTTGAATATTCCACACCTCAGGTCGATCTTCTGTTGGTGTTGCTTGCTCATTTATTATCCAACCTTGTCCATTTATTGGGAAAAGTGCCTGCTCTGTAGGAGCGTTTATAGCTAGCCTTACTTTATCTCCTTTTATTTCTACGACTGTAACGGCTATATTTCCATCATCTATTAAAATCTTTTCGTGGCGTTTTCTTGATAGAACTAAGTTTGTAAAACCATCATTTGAAGCTGATTCTGTAGCTGATATTACTGGTGGTACATTATCTGAGCTGATTCGCATAAGCTTTTACTCCTGATTACTTGAATGATTTAACTTAACTATGCTAACAGTTTGATGATTTAGGTACTTTAAATTTAAGATTATTTTTAGTATTGAAAATAAAAAGCAAGCCATTTCTGTTTCTGACTTGCTTTTTTAAATTGTTTGTTTTGATGTACTAATTAATTACCATTTAAATGGTTCGTAATCAGTAAATCCATCGCCTGCCCAGCTAAAGTTTTCTTTAGACCAAGGCTTATCCCAGCCGTATTTGATGCCATCATATGCACCCATTAATACGCCGGATACTCCGCCTGCTGCTGCTCCGACAACTCCGCCGGTAGCAAAACCAAGAGCTTGTTGAGCAACACCGTCTTTGTCTCCAAGTGCTTCAGCGGTAGCATCTTTTCCCCAAAGCCAGCCTTTGGTAAAACCTCTTGCTCCACCAATAACAGGACCAACACCTACTCCGAGTACAACACCAGTGGTTTGTTTTAAAATATCACCGCCTGCTGCTTGGGCTTGTGTGATTCCGATTGGAAGCAAAAAGCTTACTGCAAGTAATACGACGAACAGTTTCTTTTTCATATATCATTACTCCTTTAAAATTCCTAAAAAGAACTTTTTACATGGATGAGTATATCATCAGTAATTTATAGACAAGTACTTTATAAAGATAGTTTCATGACATAAAGGTCTATTGGTAAAAAATCTAAATTTATGGGAACTTTTGGGTTTTTCTGGCTTCAGGGAGAGGTTTGTCTAGTGCAGGACTTACGCAAAAATGAACTGCGGTATGGTGCCCTGAGCGACGTGTGCCCTTTAGGGCGGGAAAGGAGCGAATGGGTACCATACCCAGTGAACTTTGCGTAAGTCCTTTAGTGATATCAATGACATTTTACAGAATGCTAAAATAGCAATCTATGGTAAAAAAGGTTGTACTTGCTTCACTTAGAGGTTTTTGTGCCGGTGTCATAAGAGCAATTGATATTGTAGACCTTGCTCTTGATAAGCTTGGTTCACCTATCTATGTAAGGCATGAAATAGTTCACAATGAGCATGTAAAAAAAGATTTTGAAACCAGGGGCGTGGTTTTTGTAGATGAGTTAAGCGAGGTGCCGGATGGGAATTGTGTGGTTTTATCGGCACATGGTTCTGAAGTAAGGGTTTATGATGAAGCAAAAAAACGAAATCTTGCAATAGTTGATGCTACCTGTCCGCTTGTTATTAAGGTTCATCTTGAAATGCTTGGAGCCTGGAAGAAAGGTTATAAGATTATTTATATAGGACATAAAGGACACCAGGAAGTAATTGGTGCAATGAGCCATATTCCATCTGATTCATGTTTTCTTGTAGGTTCTATCTCGGACGTGGAAAAACTTCCTGAAAATATTTCAAAGATATTTGTGGCTACGCAAACCACACTCTCAGTGAATGACACCAGGGAAATTATTCAGGCTCTTCAAAAGAAATATACAGAAGTATCACTTCCCGGGGCGCAGGACATATGTTACGCTACACAAAACAGACAGGATGCAGTAAAAGAACTTGCAAAAGTAACGGATTATATTTTAATTATTGGTTCTAAGAACTCATCAAATTCCAATAGGCTCGTAGAAGTAGCAAAACTTGCTGGAACTCCTGCTGAGCTTGTCCCGGATCCATACACATATAAAGTACCTGAAAAACTTTATGGAAAAACTGTAGGAGTAAGTTCTGGTGCTTCTGCTCCTGAAATACTGGTGGAAACATTGATTAACAAACTTTCTGCTCCTGTTGAAGCCCTAAAACTTAAAGAAGAAAATGTAAATTTCAAATTACCTGATATGGATGATTTAAAAAGACCGGTATTGGTTTAGATATTTACTTAACTTGGCTTTAATACATTAGAAAAAATTAATTGCATAATTTGTACACACCTATAAATTTCTATTTATCATTGGCTTTGGATAAGCATGGGATGGACTAGTCCTTTTGAAATGACTATTGAAATTGAACAGGGGATTGAAAATGGATAAATCTGAAGCTACTTCGCTGAAACCAAAAACCAAGCTTTTAATCATACCTAACAGAACTAAACCAACAGTTAATCCGGAATTAACTAAAACTCCTATGAATTCTTCGCAAGATTCTGTGCAGATGCAGAGCCCTTCTATGCCAGAAGCTGCACCTTTTAAAAAAGCAAAACCTAAATTTCTTATTGCACCTGAGAGAAATAAATCATCTTTTAACTCAAATAACTCAAATCCAATGAAGCCTTCTGTAAATCCTCCGCCAATACCGCCTCCTCCTAATAATTCAGATCCTGCTAAAACGATGGAACCACCGGTTGCACCACCTCCGAAAGAAGAAAAAACTGAAATTGTTGAAAATAAAGGAGAAAAAAATACATTTGATAAAGAATCTTTTGTTACAGTAAAATCAGGCGAAAATTATTATCGTGTTTCTGGAAGAGGAGAAATAAAAATAAGGCGCTTAGAAGAAGAAAGTGAGACATTTAAGTATTTTTATCCTGATGATGCAGTTGTTATTCCTGAAGGTGTAATAAAAATCTCAGCTAAGTATCGTTCGGAATACACCAGTAAAAACATTCAGAAAATTTATCAAAACAGAAAACTTGCTGAAGAAACACTGGTAGCAGAAATTAGCAGTTTTAAAAGTTCAGGTCGTTTTATGGAAGGAAGTGCTGCAACAATAGCAAGAATAACCCAATATATAGAAATGACCTGGAAAAACGAAGAAAAATTACTCAGTGAAATTACAAAAGAAGAAAATGCAGGAAAATATACGGATGATTTCAGGCAAGAATGTAAAACTAAGCAAGAATCTTTAAGGGAAGATAAGGATTTAAACTGGACAAATAATCCCGTTTATAAATCTCAGGAGCTTGCAGAATGGGAAAGTAAGGCAAAAAGAGCAACTGAACTTATAAAAGATTTAGTAGGCGGTGACTTTACTTCTGAAGAGAAAAAATCAGAGCTTATAAAGCTCAGTCAGTATGCACTTTTACCTATTTATAATGAAATGGTTATTGCCAGGCAGAATAATGATGATGAAAGTGAGAACAAATTAGGCAGAATTCTTAATGAAATATTTACTCAAAATAATGAAAAAGTACAGCAACGTCAGGAAGAGCTGGTATTCACTTCGACTGGGGATCTGGCTGATAAAATTCATTTTCGAAGATATGACACTCAGTTATTCGGGAAAATGGTCAACGGAATATGGATTAGAAATATAGGAGAAGATCCTTCAGATGAAATAAAAGCTCTTATAAAAGAGATGGCAGAACTAAAAGAAACTAAAAATGAAAAAGAAGCTGAAATGATCAGATTGACTGCAATGTATAAAGAGCTTAAAGGTGTAACAAAATTCCCTGGAAGATTTGATTATATTGATTTAATTTCAAGAATCCTAGAAGAAGAAGATGCTAACAGCCCTTATGATGAGCCGGCTGATATGAGAGGACATGAATATCTTGGGAAAGATTTTTTAACTCTGGATTCTGTTTTAAAAAAGCTTCTAGAAATAAAAGATCCAAAAGAAAGACTTGAGAAATTTACTCTTATATGGAGATCTATAGCTTTTTCAAAATTTTCCTCGGTAAGAAATGAACTTGCAAGTGCTGTATATGATGAAATGCTTATGTCTATGCTTTTTAATAAAGATTTGAGCAGCGGTACAAAGTCTCAGATTCAAGAGATGTTTGCCAGAAAAAATCCCAGGCTTGAACTGGTTAAAAATGTAATGGAGATGATGAATGGCAACCCAGAATTAAAAAAAGAGGATTGCATTTATGTTATTTCACTAATATGGAATAACACAAACAGTGAACCTTCTCTTAATGAAGGTGCTAGAAAGGTGTATTCAGAAATTGTTTCAAAATCCATAAACTTATTTTTAGATAATAAAAATATCCGTGTAGCCAGGCTGCCTATATTTAAGAAAATACTTAGATTTACAGATCGATATAATGAATTAAATATAATTAATGGAAATCTTAATTTAGTACACCTGTATGCTAGATCTGAAGTATTTCCTGGATTTTGTTTATTGGAACCAGATTCTTTTATAGCCGATAAATTAAAAATATTTGAAGAAGTAAAATCAATTTTAGCAGATAAAAATTCTTCTGAAAGCTCAAAAGAAGCAGCCATTAGATTATTAAGTCATTTTAATCAGACTCCGGAAGTTTTGCCGACTCTTATATCATGCTTAGGTGATAAAACCCAGCCAGAAAAAGTAAGAATTGCTTGTGCGCAGGTGCTTTATGGGAAAAAATATTTTGTTTTTGCCACTCCTGAAAATTTAACTCCCATTAGAAATGCTTATAAATCAATTATGGAAGATACTTCCAGATCAATAGTAAGCCTGCAATCAGCAGCTGAAGATTATCTTACTGTTTTTAATGATATGAATGGAATATCAGTAAAAAAATTAAATGTTCAAGAAGAAACTCCAGAATTGAGGGATTTTACTTATTCAACAGGAGCAAAACTTTATAAGACAGAAAAAAATAATAAAAGTTATCTTGTATACATTAAGCCAAAAACTTTTGGCGGAGAAGAAAGAAAAATTCAGATTAACGGTAAATGGGAAGATATTCCTGAAAGTGTTAATAATGCGTTGGACACTTTTATAAAACTTGAAAAATCTATTCCTGAACATGAATTAGAAGTTGAATTACATAAGGCTCTTGTCTTAAGAAATAAAGGAAATCATGATGCATTTGCTCTGGCATTAAAAGATCTTATTAAGAAAAATCCTATGAATATGAGGCTTTCCATACTTCTTGCTCAACATTATGCAATTACATCTGAACATATAAAATCAGCTTCATCCGAGGCACTTTTAACCTTAGAGCTTGGAGTTAATAATCTCAAAACAAATCCAGAATTAACAACATTAGAGGGAGAAAAACAGTTTCAGATCATGGCAGAGGCATGGATTAGATATGCTGAGAAATATGGAAGTGTAGAAGAACGTAAAAAAGCACTTTTAGCAGGAATTAATTTATCTATTGGACTAGTCAGAACTGATAGGGCTTCTAGGATTAACAGAAACATGTTTGATCAAAATGTTTTAAGATATGCAGAATTGCTTAATAATGAAAATGGCAGCTACAATGAATCATTAAAATATCTGAAGTCATTAGAGTTACTTTATCCTATTGAAAAATCATTTCTTTTAAGTTATTGGATGAATATCATATTAATAAATGAAAAACTAGGACAGACTGATGAAGCAAGAAAAATCTGCAGTCAGATACTGGGTCAAATAAAGATAAAAGAAAGCGATAAATATTACTATGGCGATTATGATTCTCTCAAGAGAAATATAGAAAGTTATTTAGGATATCTGGATGCAAAATCTAATGTAGGTAAATGGTCTGAGCCGTCAAAGAGTAACGGAACTCAATATGCAATAGTAAAGGAAGATTCAGATAAAAATGCTGTTAAACTTTACATTAAATCAAAAGATGAAAAGACAGGTGTAATTATTTATTATGATAGGTACTGCAAAACATTTGAGAAGGTTATTCTGAATAACTCGAACTTTGAAGAGTTGTCAGGTGAAAATTCTTATAGATTTCAAGCATCGTATGAAAATCTTCCGAAGGAACTTAAGTAATAAATATTTAGTGTGAGCGGAGCCTGACATGTCTTGGCTTACAGTATCTTCCCATTGGTATTTCTAACTCATGTGTTTCTGCTGTATGTCCTCTTCCATTATTATCTCGAGCAGTAACAGGTACTTCAAAAAAGGTTTCTGGCGTTAACCCCGTAATTTCACTGAAGATTTCTCTCTCTTCTTTTTTAACGTACCAGAAAAAATAGCCTTCTTCATTTTTCCCTACATAAACCGTACATTTTTTTTTGTGCTCTCCTCTTAGAATAGCCTTGTTTTGATCTGTTTCTTTAACAAAGCCTTTTGGTTCCGGAAGATGTTTTCTTATCTTGTAATTAAATCTTTGAGTTCCATCTTTATCACTGGCAGCTTCTTTCCAAAATAGTGCTGCAAATTTTCCCCAGCAAATTATTGCATCTTTCGGTACCGGCAGTAATTTAATCTTTCTTTCCAACTCAAGTACATAAGCAGCATCTTTATGTTTGTTTTTACTAACTGTCCAGACAAGGTTTCCTCCTCTGCTTACCTTTTTAGTAAAGGTAATTTTAATACCGTCTCTTTCGAGCTCCTTAGTATTTTCTGCAAATGTTTCAGGGTCAGGCAGTTTTTTAATTAATTGAGCAGCAACAGTTCTTTTAAAACCCTCGAAATATTTACCTGCATCCTGTCCCCAGCAAACTATGTCACCTCTATCTACTGAGGGAAGTTTATATTTAAATTCTAAACCAAAAAAATCTTCTATTTCTTTTCTTTCTTCATCACTAAGTGCAATTTTGTTTTCAGGAATGGCTACCCAGGATCTGTATGATTTGTTCATTCTTAAATAAAGCTTTCTTCCTGATGGTAAGTCAAATTCTTTTTTATCGGTGGTTTTAGGAGCTGGTAATTTAGCAGATATTTTTTTGTAAACATCATCTGAAAGTCCTTTAAATGTTCTTGTGGTAATAGGAATTGCATAAGATTCTATTTCTGGAATTCTAAATCTTAAATCAAAAGTAGTTTCAATTCTTTCTCTTTCTTCCTGACTAATCTCATCTCCATTTAGGGATAAAGCTTCCCAGACTGCATGTCTGCCGTATTGAAGTCTTACTGCTGCTACGTTATTTACTACTATTGCCTCTCCTACTTTAAAAGCATTCGGGTCAGGCATAAAAGGCTGAACCTTGCTTGCAAGTTCAGTATCTTTCCCCTCGAAACTTTTAGCTAATCCTTTTCCACTCCAGAGTGCTATACCGCCTGGTTTTATAGGAAAACCATGCCCGTTTGAACTTGCAGTTATGGCAGATAATTTTAAATATGCCTCAAATGCAATACCCGGAATAAAACCATCTGTTGATTCTGCCGAATAAGTTTCTTGCCCGCCAGTGTTTTCTCGTCTTATAGGATAAAAATTAAACGGCTTGGCGGGTTTTGGTTGTGCTTGAACTTTTAATGACATTTCTTAAATAAATAAATTATAACTAATTAGATAACAAAATATAACTTGAAATACCTCTTTCTTGGGTTAAAGCATTATTTCCCGCCAATAATCATTTATTTTAACTAAACTCTTTGTAGTCTTCTCTTACAGGACAAAAAATATCTTTAATTTTGCAGGAAGTTAAAGCTTTGCCTGAGTGAGTTGTATTAGGCGGAATAATTATAACCAGGCCTGATTTTAAAATTGTAGTTTTATTACCAACTTTAAGCTCAAATTTTCCTTCTGTAACTTCTGATATTTGTTCATGAGGATGAGAATGCTCAGGTACTATTGCGCCTGCTTCAGCTTCCCAGAAAATTATTGTGCTCTTTTCAGAGTTAATAAATTTTCCACGAAAACCTTGAAAGTGATCACATGTTTTTTTTAAGCTTAAATCTATAAGTGTCATTTTTTGTACTTCTCCTGACTCTATAATATCAGGGCGACACGATTTGCCGCTCAGTTGTATAAAATAGATGCCTCAGAAATAAGTAATAAAGTGGCATCTGAATGTTATTTTTGCCGTAAATTTGGCAGAAGAATGCCTAAAATAGGGTATAATATCTTGTATGATAAAGCGTTTTTTAAAACTACCGTTAAACAAAAGTTGTTTCATATTTGGCCCAAGACAAGTTGGAAAAAGCACATTTTTAAAAGACTTTTTTAAAAAAGAATCCTTTGCTTATTATGATTTGTTAAAAACTAGTGAATATATGAAATTTTCTACAAACCCTGGAGTGCTTTCTAAAGAGATTGAAGCATTAAATCAAAACATAAAATGCATTATCATTGATGAAATACAAAGAGTCCCGGATCTATTAAATGAAATTCATAGAATAATTGAAGAGAGAAAAAGCCTTCATTTCTTCCTAAGTGGATCTAGTGCAAGAAAGCTAAAAAGATCCCAAGCAAATCTGCTTGCTGGAAGAGCATTGACATTCTATCTATTCCCTCTTACACATACAGAATTAAAAGAAAAATTTGATCTCGACAGAGCTCTTAATTACGGAACTTTACCCTCTGTTTATTTAAATCCTAATAACGAAGTGGCTCGTGATACTTTAAGATCCTATATTGAAACCTATTTAGAAGAAGAAATAAGACAAGAAGCTCTTATAAGAAATATCGGGGGATTTTTAAGATTTTTAAAACTTGCAGCAGATGAAAATGGCAATATAATAAGCTACAGCAATCTTGCCAGAGAAACAGGTAATGAGAGAAGAACTGTCAAAGAATTCTTTCAAATTTTAGAAGATACTTTGATAGGATTTCATTTATTTCCATATGCAAAATCAGCCAGAAAGAAACTTGTACAACACCCAAAATTTTATTTTTTTGATACTGGCGTTCAAAGAGCTTTGTCAAAACAAATCTCTCTTGAACTAGAGGAAGGGACTTCATTATATGGAAAAGCATTTGAACATTTTATTATTCTTGAAATAATGAGACTTTCGCGTTATTTGAAAAAAGATTTTGAATTCTCATTTTACAGGACAAGTGATGGAGCAGAGGTTGATTTGATAGTTGAATCTCCAACTAAAGAAGTTTTTGCAATTGAAATAAAATCATCATCTAATATGGACTCTAAAACACTTAATGGACTTCGATCATTTAAAGAAGCTTGCAAAAGAGCAAAACTTTTTTGTGTAAGTCTTGTAGATAGAAGACAAAAGCAAGGAGAAATTGAAATATTACCATGGAAACAAATCTTTAATGAGTTGGGGTTAAATGCTTTCTGATCCTCTAAAATCGGGGCGACACGATTTGAACAAATGGGGTTTTTACAGATTTTAGATAGATTTAGACCTTCATTCGAAATTTATGAATTCTGCTCTGTCTGCCGGTAATTTTTTATGAGTAAGATTTTTGATCTCAAAGTAAACATTACCATCTTCACCTATTAATTTAGCTATTAATGGACTTTCTCCTTTCTCTACTCTCATGTTTATTGTATTTCTAAAGTCTAGCTCCCATGGATCTATATAAATATTTTTAGTCTTTTTTTGTCCATCTGGCACTACACCCATAACTAGACATTTCGCTTTTGTCTTAGCTCTAGTTTTAGCTCTTTTATACCCCTTTACTGTCCCAATAATTTTTTCCCCCGTTGAAGGAATTGAAACTTCTACTTTTTCATTCATTGCAAATAGTGGAATAATTTGTTCTAGTAATCCTCCTTGCTTCTTTGTATAAGCATCCACAGAATGTTGAGGTTCAATAACTCCAACTGACCAATAAGCATCTTGCCAATCAACATAGCCAAGACCCATTCGTTGATAAATAGCTCCACCTGAAGTTATTGGTGTATAAACCTTTGCTAATGGTTTCATTAAATGCTCTCCTTCAATATCTATGTTATTACAACTCTCGGGGCGACACGATTTGAACGTGCGACCCTCTGCTCCCAAAGCACCTCAGAAGCAGTTGAAACCTTTTGTCTGCAATGATTTCAACGATAGTCTTTTTAGTTTTCTGTGTCCTGCTATGTCCTGCTAACTTTTTAAGTTATGAGAACCATACGTATATATTGTACCCACATTTATTTACAAAGTATATAGTTAGCATTTACATAGTCATAGAGAAAGTCAATCAAGCAACTACTTAATTCATATCAAAAACACCCACCACCCTTTGGGGATTTTTGATCAATGGGGTGTGGGGAAACTATGTTGCTGCTTGTGTGGCTAGAGTTAAATCTAAGATTCTTTGACTTAATATCAACGATAGCTACGATACTTTTTATTCCTTCTAAAAATCATTTGTTTTTTATATTAACTACATCAATAAATATATGTTCTTCCAAATTATGGTCAATTAGTTTGTCATCTGTAGTCAGTCTAGAAGATATTTTTAAGTATACATCTTGACAAAAATCTCTTACGATCTTAGAGGTTTTATCAGGAAGAGACCATTTAAATATAAGTGGTCTAAGATTAACTAAGTAAGTAGTTAAAATCCTTGTTATACCTTTATCATCTTCATACTTTCTGCATTCAGCAAAGGTAACACCGCCAATTTTTATTTCCTGAATACCCTCTGCAATATCAGTACCGTCATTCTTTAATGTATATTGTTTTAGTATTTCATCCTGGGGTAATTCATTGGCTACTTTATATACAAGCTGGATTATTTCCTCATTCTTGAGATGAGATTTAATAAACTGTTCATCTAAGTATTCTAAGAGATCAGATTTTTCTTCTACAAAGTTACTTAATTGGTTATAATACAGCAATTCAAAATCATTCTCTTTGGCTTCTTTTTCCAGTTCAGGCATTAGTTTTCCACTTTTACCAAAAGCTGTTCCATCATTGCTAATTAGAGCACAAGGAAGTTTGCTACCTTTCATCCTATCTATTAATGTGAGCCATATTAGGGAATCTCTAAACCCTCTATCTTTTGATTTTTCACTTGAGATAAAAGGTTGAATGCTTCTTATAGATCTATGAGATAGTTGCTCAATATATTCAGGTTTTGGAGGTAAGATTTCAATGTACTTTTTATATTCAATGTTAAATTTATATGAAAGCCTATCTTTGTATATATTCAGTAGCTTTTCAGGAGCAATATGCTCTAACTTGATTTCTACTCCACTTTCCCGAAAAAAGCCTGTGGCTTTCTTGAGATTTGCAAGGTGCATTGTTACTTTTTTTTGGTACTCCCACTCAAGCTCTGAGACTACAACTTGTGGAATAATAATCTTTGATTTTGATTTTTGCACATAATTTATTAACAGATTAAAGTAATCTTTTTCTAAGAGTAAGTCATCCCATAAAGCATTGGTATCAAGAAAAACGTCCATAAAAATATTTAAATAAAACTGCTACATGTCAAAATAAACTAGATGCTATTATTTTCAACCCTAACTTCCCTTTCAACTTCATACCCAACCCCTATACTTTCACCTTCTCTAACAAATTTTCCAGTTGGTAAAGCCTTAATAATATCAGTCAAAATACTCTTTACTGTCTTGGGTTTATCATACAACGAAGGTGACGAAAAACAATTAGATTTAATTGTGCCATTACTTTGTTTTTGAAGCACAGCACAAATTATTTCACATTCATCCATTACATTGACAAGTTCTTCTGCTTGCTTTAATACATGCAGATTAATTTCTTTTGTATTCATACTATTAACTCCTCATTTTAAATTCTACTTTCCTTATTATAATCTATGCTTTGCATTGTATGCAAGCTGGATAGCAGCCACTTAAAACCTCTTAATCTCAGTGCATGTTCCACACCAACAACAAAATATTTTAACTCTTAGTATGTACTACTAACATCAAAATAAAAAACTTAGTACACACTAAGCTAGTGTATACACCGCTTCCCTACTGGGTTTCAGAGGTTTTTGTATAACGAAATATGAAGATTGATTTTCAATGTGATTGTTTTGCTTTTTAAGTATATAAAACAATAATAAAAGCTATATTCAAAGAATTTAAGTTAATGTAAACCAGATGTTCTGAATAGAAAAAGAAACACAAGCACGGTAAGATTAAAATCAAAGGAGGCAATCATTATGCAAAGCGAAGAAACTGACATAAGAGTAAGACCTACTCTTCGTTGTGTCTCTGTAGATGATGAAACATGGGTTAAAGCAAAAGAGGTCGCTGTAGAAGAAGACAGACCAGTCTCATCATATATTCGAAGCTTAATTAAAAGTGATTACTCAAAAAGAAAAAGGAGATAAAAAAATAGCCCTATGGGTGTAGGGCTATTAAGGTATTAATTTATTTCAACAATATAATTATAACCTGATTTTTATTTTCCTAAAAAAATTATTTGACCAGTAAGGTCAGAAGGAGAAAACATGCCTATATTTTCAGCTGAAGAGCGTTTAGAAGCTTTAAAACAAATTCTTGGTGATTCCAAGAAGTCTGGTAACGAATATACATTTGCTTGCAAATATTGTAAGCAAGAAGGTGGAGATACAAGGGAGGATAATTTCAGATTTAATGAAGCAGACAATAAATATGATTGTTTTGCAAACAAAGCACACACATATTTAATCTCAAATGATATAAGAGATTACTTTACAAAAAAAAATAGTACGGATGATTGGAGAGCAAAAAAACTAGATTTAATAGATCTACCTGACAGAGTCAAAATATACTTGGAGCGTGTAAAATACATTGCTAATCCAGATAAAGTTGCCGCAGTAAATAATATTAAATGGTGTAACAGAAACAAAGTATTAGCAATACCAGTTGGGGACAGGTATAAACTAAAACCACTCAGTGATAAAGGTGATAGATGGTTTCCTAAAAGCAACAAAAAAATTAAACCAAGCTTTTGTGCAGCTTTAGACTATAAATCACAGGATTCTTTATTGTTACTAGAAGGGTTCACTAATCTTTTTGCTTTACAAGGTCTAGTTGATGAAAACTTTTCGTCTAAATATTATCCGGTTTGTAGTGTGCATGGAGTTAATGTAACCTCTAAACTAGATCAAGATATTCATTTTAAAAACTTCAATAGAATACTAATTTGTCTTGATCATGATAATCCAGGAATAGCAGAAGCAATAAAAATTAAAATGATGTATCCTCAAGCCAGTATTATTTTCCTGCCAGTGTCAGATCTCAACATGTATCTCGAAGGTGAGATTGAAAACCTACAAAAATTCTCTGTGCTTTTAGAAAGGCAAAGTCATTTCTCTAAGATAGCTGAGAATTTATTTTTCAAACTTAAAGATTATGATATTGATACTAATGTATGGAAAGAATTTAAATCAATTTGCAATAAGGACTATGATGATACTCAAGAGAATGAGTTGCAACTTATCTTTGATACCCTTAAAAGAATAGAGATTGACAAAAGAAATCGAAAATGCAACTCCTCTATTGCAGTAGGTGCTATACCTGGTAATGATGTACTTTCTTTTGTTATTGATAGCTTATTCTCTGAGTCAAAGCTTTTTTATGATTCCACCAATGAGCCTTATATACGGATTAAAATAAAAGATCACTATGAAACATGTTCGCTTAGAAGTAAAAAGTTTAAAACTTTACTTTCAGGTCTTTGCTGGGAAATGCTTGGAAAGCGTTCAAGTCCTGAATTGATTAATCAAGCTTTATCAATCCTTGAGTATAAAGCTTTGTTTGAAGGGGAAGAACATAAGTTATTTGTAAGAGTTGCAAAGAGAAGCAGTGATGAATATTGGTATGATCTTGCAGATAACAAGTGGAAAGCAGTACAAGTTACACAGGATGGCTGGGAAGTAATTGAGCAAGTACCAATTCTGTTTAAGAGATACTCCCAACAATCTGTGCAAGTGATCCCTGAACATAATGGTGATATTAAACTTATACTAAAATATTTAAATTTAAAAGATAAAAAGCAAGAGCTATTAGTTTTAGTCATAATTGTGTGTGGTTTCATATATGGATTCCCTCATCCTATTGTTAATGTTTATGGACCTCAAGGTGCAGCTAAATCAACATTTCTGAAGATCTTGAAAAATCTTATTGATCCATCTCCAGCAGGCTTAAATACCTTAAGGAGTAGCGTCAATGACTTGATACAAGAAATGTCACATCAATGGTGTTGTTTCTATGATAATGTCTCAGAACTTAGTGATCAGTGTTCTGATACTTTGTGTAGGGTTGTAACAGGATGCGGACTTACCAAAAGAGAGTTATATACTAATGATGATGATGTAATATATAACATTCAAAGGTTTGTTGGGATAAATGGAATTAATATAACTACCAAAAAGTCAGATGTATTGGAAAGAAGTATATTAATTGAATTGGAGAGAATTTCTGATGGTAATTGGAAACGAGAAGATGAACTGTACAAACAGCTAGAATTAGACAAGCCTAAGATTCTTGGTGGTATTTTCAATGTAATTGTTAAAGCAATAAATATCAAGCAAAACCTAAAGCTGGAGAAGCTTGAAAGAATGGCTGATTTTACTCTTTGGGGTTGTGCTATTGCTGAAGCATTAGGTTTTACAAAAGAAGATTTTCTGCAAACTTATAGTTCTAATGTTGATTCACAGAATTCTGAGGTCATTTCTACTTCTTTAGTTGGAGATTGTGTTATCAAGTTGATGGAAGATAAGTCTGATTGGAAAGGTTCTGCCTCCGATTTAAGAAAAGAGCTTCAATACATAGCAAAAGAACTTAATATTGATACTAAAGACTCAGAGTGGCCTAAAGGTGCAAATAAACTTAGCGAATCTCTGTTTAGACTTAAAGTAAATTTCCAAAATGAAGGAATATTGCTATCAAGAGGTCACGGTAAAGCAAGATATATCCTAATTAAAAACTCGAACATAAAAGAATAGCCTTAAAGTATCGTCGTTACCGTCGTAAGTAATCCTGGTCTACGATAGCTACGATACTTTGTTTGATTTTTGTGGTCTTCCTTAGTTATTAAATTATGTAAATTAAACTTTTTGGATTGTAGTTTACTATGAATCTGAAAATAGAAATTATATAAATCAAAAATGTTGCAGGATAACACCTCTTGCTCTACCTAAACTTTTTGACTATACTCTGGTGGGTGGAGTGGGACGAGAGGAAAAGTTTAGATTGGGCTTGGTTTTATATTTAGTTACTAGACTTATATATTTCTAGAGTGTTTGTAGGTGGAACAGCTGACTATTTATTTGTCTCTTTAGTATTTATCAAACCATTCGTTTAATTTTTGCTGAAAATCTTTTACTTCTGGATGATCTTTGCCAAGATCTTTAATTAGTATTTGTAGAGCCCTCTCTGCGCTTTCTTTCACAGCTTGGTTACCTTCTTGCCTTGCTTGGCTAATTTCTTTTAATTCTCCTTGAGTATTTACCCAGTTCCAATTTTTTTTATGTGCAAACTCTCTTATCGTCCCCTCTGCAAGACTAAGTGTAGTTTCAGCCTCAGTTTTACTTGGACACTTTCTGAAGCCATAGATAATTGTTACATTAACTGTATTAGGTGGCTTAGGCTCATATCTTACTAAACAATCATAGGAATCTCGAGGCAATGAATTTGAGTATGAATTTAAGTAGTTCATAAGCCATTCAAGTTTAGTTGGAGTATATTTATCTGAACCACTTTCGGCGTATGTAGCATAAGAGAATGCTGTATATAAAATTAATGCTAATACTAGAGGTATGCTGATTTTTACAGTTTTCATATTTCTTAACTCCTTACAATCCAGCAAAGAACAGTCTTGTTATCTCATATACTACATTGTTGTTATATAGTATATAACAGCACCATTCTTAGCCAATTAACCTGTATTTAAGAGGTTAAACAGTTGGCTAAGTGGTATAAAAAACTCAAAAAAGCAAGGGAATCAATGGGTTTGTCACTTCAAGGAGCAGTAAATCTACTCTATGAATCACACAAAATCAAAATGCATAGAGTAAATCTCTTTAAGTTAGAAGAAGGTAAAACTGAAATCCCTGTTTCAAAATTCAAAGCTCTTTGTGATATCTATTCTATTAGTGCTGATTGGGTTTTGGATTTGAAGGAGTAATGAATCTTATAGATTCATTGTTACTATATCTTCTAAGAGTCCTTTAGAAACCATTTCAAGATTAAGCAAGTGATCAATATGATTAAATGTTTCTTCTAGTGGAAGAGAGGATGTTTTCCAACCTTCTCCATCAGTAATCCATATAAAATTGTGTCCTTGATTATTTATTGTTTTAAATAAAGTTTTATATTCGCCAGCGGTTGATTTTAGTTTTGAGCCACCGCCACTATAAAAGTTTGCCTCAAGCAGATAGAGCTTTGCTTTATTGTAAATAGCAAAATCTATAATTAGAGAGGATTTATCAAAGGATAATTCCAATCCCCATTTATTTTTGATTTTTTTTGTTGTTGCTTGTCGGATATACTCTAAATTATTTTCCAAGCATATCTTTTCAATCAAGTTTTCTAAAATTGTCTCCATAGCTTTGCCAGTTCTATTTTTTCTGGCATTTGTATCTAGCCCTGCTTCCAAGCCAATAAAATAATCAACTATACTGGTAATATCCTTATTAATTAGAAGCTCTAAGAAGCCAGTTGATTTTATAAACTCAATAACTTTTTGAATATCTCCATCACTAATTGAGGTGGTATGTAAAAACTCATATTCCTTATATTCGAATGGAGAGGAAGAGTGATTGGTTAATATTTTAACTTTACCCGTTTTTTCTCCTTCTCTATATGCAATTAATGCTGGTAATATTTGGCATATAGAGGGCTCTGCTTTTAAGAAGTTAACTAATTCAGCCTCAATATTATTTTTGCCAATTAAAGTATTAAGCAGAGATAATTTATCTTTGTATCGTTTAGTGTTTTTTAACACCTTATCCCAATTAATAAAATAATCCCATTGCTTGATTTCCTCCTTCAAAGTTAATATTAAATAATCAAAAACTTCTTTTGGTGAGTTACAACCTATCCTATTCTTGTAGACTTCAGAGTATTTCACACAAAGGCTCCGGTCTTTTGAAGTTCTCTTTTTTCTGCTTTATGATTTAGGATGTCTAATATGTTCATTTGTTTTATAGTTTGCATTTTTGAAACAGAGTAATTTAATATTAAAAGTTCTTTGATTTGCCCTCTTTTATCAGCTTTTGAGTTAATCATTCTATTTGCAGAAACCTTATGAATGTGAAGATCTTTGTATAGCTTTTCAAAGAAATCATCCTCAGGATTTACATTCATTGGATCGGAATTACTAAGCATAAGATTGGCATTAGTTGTATTATTTAGTTCTTTATAAAACTTTGCTAATTGTAATTGATTTTCATCATTAAACTCATACTTTGAATAAGATGAAAAACTAGCGGTTTTACTTAATGGTCTATAAGGTGGGTCAAAATAAACAAAAGACTTGTCATTTACTTTTAATCTACAATCTTGAAAATCGCCAAGTATTATTTCGGCTCTTTGCAATAACTCTGATACATTTACCAAGTTTTCTTTATCAAAAATTAAAGGATTACTATATTTGCCAAAAGGTGTATTAAACTCTCCCTTTTTATTTAGTCTAAAAAGCCCATTATAACAAGTCTTATTTAAAAAAATTAGTTGAGCGGCTCTTACTACCCAGTCGTTAGAATACTTCTTGAAGTTAAGCTTTTGAAGACTATTGTTTAGTTTTTCTCTACTATTATAGAAAAACTTTTCTCTGTTTTCATTGTCAAGTTTATGATATTTAAGTGAAAACTTCTCTAGACATTCACAGAGATCTGACAAATCTTTCTGTAAAACTTTATAGATTAAAATCAGGTCTTCATTTTTATCATAAAGATATGCATCCTTAATTTGATATTCTTGAAAGACCTTAAAAAAGACTGCTCCACCACCAATAAATGGCTCTATATATCTTTCTATCTTTCTATCTTTAAGTTCTTGTGGGTAATAATATTCGAATTGTTCTAGTAGTTGAGATTTACCCCCAGCCCATTTTAAGAAAGGTCTAGCTTGTCTGTAATTTTTAAATGGTTTGCTTTTACTTCTCATCATATTCTTATTTTAGACTAGCTAATGGTAATTAGCTAAAACATAACAGTTAACAATCTTTAAAATGGCTTTGGTTTTTCTAACATTTTTTTTGCAAATCCTAAGATGTTTACATTACCTTCGTATCTGAAAGAAATTGTTATCTCTTTTAGTAATTTAAATACAACATTTTCAGGCATTTCTTTTAACTCTTTTAAAGTAAACTGATATCCATCAATTATCAACTCTTGCTCAGAAGCTTTTGATCTGTACGCATAGGAATCTGCTCTGGATTCTGATGTTGGTCTAAACCCAATTGCTCTACCAGACATATTTTGATATAAAACAGCAATATAAATATCATTTATATCTAAAGAATCATAATAAATAGATAAAGGAGCAATTATTCTAGCTAAACTTCTAGCTTGTTCTTCAGGGTCAAAAACCCCCATATTTCTTGGTTTGCCCAGATAACTGCCTCTCCAAGGATATGAGTCTTCTTCTAGGAAAGAATCACAAACTAAAATGCCATTATACTTTGCATTCCAATAAAAATATCTAGCATCAGTTTCTTTATCATATGTTTTATTTGTCCAATTAAGATTTAAAAAGTATCCATCTTCATTTTCAGAAGGAAAGTAAACGTTACTTTCTTCAGAATAATGAATTGCAGGAAGGTAGGCATCGTAGCAAATGGATGATCTTTTCAAAACTTTTCTTAGCTTCTCTTTCTCTAATTCAATCTCTTTAAAGTTTAAGGGAATGGCAATTGTAGTTCTATAACCTGGATTACCAGATAAATCAACATTTTTAATTTTTACTCTTTCAGAAAGAACATCTTTATATAATTCTTTTGCCAAGTTTTTAAAGTTTCGATTAAGCTTACCAATTGTTTTAATTTGCTCAGTATTACTACTCATACTAGGCACAGCTTCATTTGTACTTACTGGCAGACCTACAGTCCTTAAGATTTTACTGTATTCAGATTCGAACTCTGAATCATTTCTAAAATCAGCAAACACTTTATCCGATACTGAATGAGGTATTTCACAATCATCAAGCAAGATCGGTAAAGTAACAACTTTAGACTTCGTAACCTCTTTAGTATTAGCCAAACTTAATTCTTTCTTTACCCAATTTGATTTTACTGAATTGCCAGATAATATTACTGCAACAAAATCAACATCCTCTATCCCCTCACTTATAGAATCCAATAAAGGTGCACCAATTTTAAGCATATCCTCATCAAGCCATACATTTGCTCCATCTTTTAACAACCTACTTCTTAATTCTTGAGCAAACTTTTTATCATTCTTATTGTATGCAATAAAAACATATGGTTTCTTATTTAACATATAGTCCTCCCAGAAGAATCTTTCTTTTATTTGGTTAGCCAAAGTCTAACGAATCAAAGAGAAGATCTTTTTTACTTTCCTCTTCTTTTTTTTCTGCATGTTTTTTCCTTTGTCTAGAATCGTGGTGTATTAGTGCTTCCCTAAACTTTGCATTTGTACCTTGAAGATTAATCTTAAGTCCATTTAACTGCATTTCTATTTCATCTAAGGGGCACTTAGCAACCGCATATTGACCTTCTATCCAGGAGTAACGGTATAAACTTACCTTTGGAAACCTAGCTTCATCGTCAAATATTTCAACCCATGTAGGGTTTTGTTCATCACTAAGTTTAAAATATATATTAAATGTGCCATCATCATTTTTGCTGATTTTACTTTTATCTATTCCTATAATTTTTATATCTTCAAATGTATCAGCTAAATTAACATATTCACCTGGGACTTGAGCTGGTTCGTTTTTTGAATCATAACTTAATTCTTTAGTATTTGCAACAATATTCATTGCTTTTAGTAATCTTTTATATTCATTTTCATATTTACTTTTATCTTTAAAATTAGCTGCAAGCTTATCTGCAACAGAGTCTGGGAATGGACAATCATGGATAATTATAGGGAGTACAACTTTTTTGCCTTCATTCACTTCTCTATTTATAGCTATGCTAAGTTCTTTTTTTACCCAATTAGATTTATTAGAGTTCTCTGATATGATAATCGCCACATATTCAGATTTCATTATCCCAGCACTTATTTCTTCTATTAGAACATCTCCAATATTTAGATCTTTTTCATCTAGCCAATAATCAATATTGTCCTTTTTTAATTTATTTGTAAGATGTTCAACAAACTCTTTATCTTTACTACTGTATGAAATAAATACTTTTGGCATACATTATTGATTGTTCTTTTTAAAGTTCCTCAAACCATTCTCTATCTATTTCAACTTCTTCCATAGTTTTAACATTGGTTTTTAATCCTAACGAAAGTCCTTTAAGCTTATTTACTAATTGTTCACCATTAATTAAATCGACAGGCAGTGCACCATCTCTATTTGCTTCTTTTATTGCATCTCTCGTAAAAGAACCAGTTGTTATGAATAACCTTTTATCTATTCCTCTTCCATCAGCACCACCTCTAAAGTCTCTAATTTCAGAAGGGCCAACAGAACCTTTATATCTTTTACACTGGAAAACAACTCTTAAATCAAACAAATCATTTAACTTTAGTATGCCTTTACCATCAATACCACCATCACCACTTTTACCAGTTACTTCAACTTCTATAAATCCAACTTCTCTTAATAATCTTTGAGTTAACCTTTCAAAAGAGGCCGGTGGCATATTGAGTAATAATTGATGTAATTGATTTTTCCAATTATTTTCATCCTCTTGAAATGTTTCACTATCATTTTTTAATTCAGCTTCCTTATAAGTATCTTTCTCTTTTGGTAACTTTTGAGACTTAACATAATCGACTATTACATCTGGGTTTACTGTTTCAGTTTCTTTTCCTTTTTTAGTAAGAGACCATACACCTTTTGCTGAAGTATTATTGATTAGATCATATTTTTTAAGATAAGTTTGTGTCCACGCTAGCCTATAACCAATCTCAGTCCTACTATCTTTTTCCGGATTATGTAGAATTGATAACTGTTCTTCGGTAAATCTTTCATTGTCAACTACTTTTTTATATATCTCATCATTAGTACCAGAACCACCAAGCTCTTTGATGGCCTTAAGTAAAGGGTTCATTAACTCAAAATACTTTGGTATTTTTGTTTTATATTTGACTGGCATTTTATTACTTCAACTTTTATATACGATGTATTTATGTTACCACCTCTGCATCTCTCTAACAACTTCATCCTGGCTAGTCATTAAATATCCTTGTGTAGTTTTTAAATCAGAATGTCCTAATGCCAACGAAATAATATTAATCGGCTTTCCACTATTAGCAGCTATCGTTGCAAAGGTTCTTCTAAGTCCATGAACATTTACTTCTATACCTACTCTTTTTGATAACCTTTTTACTTTTCTCAAAAGTGTAGCTGGTGTAAATGGTACTGGCTCATTACTTGACCTTATAGTAGTTACAAAGAAGTTTTCTAAACTTGTTTTTGGCCTTAGCTTTAAATAATTAACCAAGTAGTCATAAAGTCTGTTGCAAATTCCTACATATCTATTTTTCTTACCCTTACCCAGATAAACAAAAAGTTTTCTGTTTACTAAATCAACATCATGAAGCCTAAGATTACATAGTTCACTAGCCCTTAAACCTGCTAAACCTATCGTTGCTATCGTTGTACTGTTCAGGATAACGTCATAAGGTGCTTGTCCTGTATGCCATGTAGAACCTTCTCTTAATAGTTTTTCAAAGTCATCACTACTACAATGAAGTCTTTTAGCAGGGTAAAACCTTTTGGGTTTCAGTTCTTTTAATTCTTCTAAGAGTTTTTTATCTGCTAAAGCTTTTATAATTAGGTACTTGATAAAAGACCTTATAGCCTTATATAAGTTATCTTTTATACTAAAGCTCTTAGGGTCTATATCTCCAAGAACCTGTCTTAAATTCTCTACAGAAATTAAAGAACTTCTGTTTCCTCTTTTTACAGTTAACTTATCCCAATAAATATCTGTGCAGTAGATATAAAGTTTAATTGTCTTTTCACTTAAGGGTTTCCCTGTGAGCTTTCCCTTTTCTAACCAGTCTAACCACTCATCTATTTGCTCTTTAATAAAGGTACTGTTTGATAAGTAGTTTTCTTCTTTCTTTTTTAAGTGGCTTATCTTTTTCCATTCCAAGTAACTATTTAGTGGTACAAGATACGTAAACCCACCTGGAAAAGGTTTTGTAATTGTAGGTAAGTCTTTAGCCTTTGCTAGCCTTAAAATTGAACGCTTTGATAGCCTTAAATCATCAGCTACCTCATCAAGTGTCAAAGTATCCAACTTGCCCTGCTTTCCAGCAGGACACAGTAAGACACAACAAACTACTACCTATATTGAACAATCTCTCGGGGCGACACGATTTGAACGTGCGACCCTCTGCTCCCAAAGCAGATGCTCTACCAAGCTGAGCCACGCCCCGAAATTTTTTCCATCATGCGAGGAATTAAAACTCTAACCTTATAACTCTATTCAGACGCTACAAGCTGAGCCACGCCCCGATAAGGAAATTGTAGAATGTAGATTTTTGAATGATGATTTTTTAAAAATTAAAAATCTTTTCTTATTCTGCATTCTACATTTGACACTCTACATTTGTCCAGCCGCTAGAATATTATATACCCAGTAATAGAATATATACTCATTCTGTAAAACATGGTTACTAAAGAAACAAAACAAAAAATAGAAGAATTAAGAAAAAAACTCCACAGATGGAATCATGCATATTATGTTTTAGATAATCCTGAAGTAGATGATGCAGTTTATGACGCTGTAATGAGAGAATTAATCGAACTTGAGAAGAAATATCCTGAACTTGTTACTCCTGACAGTCCTAGCTTAAGAATAGGCACAGAACCTGTATCGATCTTTAAAAAGGTTACACATAAAACACCTCTGTACAGTCTGGATAATGCAGTAAGTTTTGAAGAATTAGAAGAATGGGAAGAAAGAATATTCCGTGTTCTGGGCGGTAAGCAGGATATTGATTATGTCTGTGAAATGAAAATTGATGGGCTTGCAGTTGCGCTTACATATAAGGACAGTTTATTAACTCTAGGTGCTACTCGTGGAGATGGCGATGTAGGCGAAGATGTTACAAACAATATTAAAACTATAAAATCAATACCATTAATTTTAAATAAATCAGTAAATGGTCTACTCGAAGTTCGCGGCGAAGTTTTTATGCCAATTAAAAGTTTTGAAAAATTAAATAATGAACAAAAAGAAAAAGAAGAAAAAATATTTGCAAATCCAAGAAATGCAGCAAGTGGCTCACTTAGACAATATGATTCCAGGATTACAGCTAACAGAGATTTAGATATATTTATTTATGCTGGTGTTTGGGATGCTTGTGTCATTGCTTCGCCGTTGGCTCGCAATGACAGGTTACCAACAACGCACTGGGAAAGTCTGCAAATGCTGTATGAGCTTGGATTTAAAATAAACAAAACTTCTAAACTTTGTCACAATTTAAAAGAAGTAAGAGATTTTTGTAATGTCTGGTATGAAAAAAAACGTGAACTTCCTTATGCAATTGATGGTGTAGTAATAAAAGTAAATAATCTTTCTCTGCATGAAGAGCTTGGTTTTACTGCAAAAAGCCCGCGCTGGGCAATAGCATATAAATATCCGCCTGAAGAAGCAAAAACAAAAGTACTTTCTATTTCATGTGATGTTGGAAGAACAGGTGCTCTTACTCCTGTGGCAAACCTGGAGCCGGTTTTACTTGCTGGTACGGTTGTTAAAAGAGCCAGTCTTCACAATCAGGACATAATTGACAAACTTGATGTAAGAGAAGGAGATATTGTAACTGTCAGGAAAGCAGGAGAAATTATTCCTGAGGTTGTTGAAGTAGATAAAGAAAAAAGACATCATAAAAAAGAGAAATATAAACTACCTTCAAAATGCCCTGTTTGTCATTCTAGGATTGAAAGAGAAGAAGATGAATCAGCACTACGATGTGTAAATTTTAATTGTCCGGCACAAGTACAAAGAAGAATAGATCATTGGTGTTCACGGGATGCAATGGATGTTGATGGTGTAGGCGAATCATTAATTGAACAATTATTTAAAAACAAACTAATTAATGATCCAATAGATTTATACTTCTTAAAGCAAAAAGATCTTGAAGAATTGGAAAGAATGGCTGAAAAATCTGCAACTAATGCAATTACATCTATTCAAAACAGTAAGAACCGTACGCTTGATCGTTTGATTTATGCTTTTGGGATCAGGCATGTAGGGAAAACCATTGCTGAACTTTTATCTTCCAGGATTCATTCCATTGAAGAACTCTCTGATGCTTCACTTGATGAGCTGATAAAAATTGACGGCATAGGTCCAAAAATTGCAAAGTCAATTGTAGACTATTTTTCAACTACTTACTCAAAACAAATGATTGAGAAACTTAAGAAAGCCGGGATTAAACCTGAGGTAAAAAAAATTAAAAGAAAAGAAAGTGAAATTTCCGGTAAGACTCTTGTTGTTACAGGTATTCTTGAATCCTTAACAAGAAATGAAGCTGAAGAATTAATTAAAAATCACGGAGCAAGAGCAGCAAGCAGTATAAGTAGAAATACAGACTATTTGGTATGTGGCTCTGATCCAGGTTCAAAATTAACAAAAGCCAAAGAATTTGGTATACCTGTTTTAACTGAACAAGAGTTCTTAAAATTGGTAAAATGACTACATGAACAGTATTAAACAAATTAACAATTGGAGGATTTGTACGGTTTACCCGGCAAATCCGGGCAGACGGAAAGAATCAGATAAGGAAGCCCGAGCTTGTCGAGGGCTATATAAATAAATGAAAATTTATAAGGTTAACTCTTTAACCACTATACTTTTTGCATTTTTAACTGCAGGTTTGGTGTTATTTTTACCTATAGTGCTAATTGAAGCATTATGGAACGGCACAATAGGAAAGACTTATACGGATATTTCCATTAACTTATGGCAGGCTCTTATCCTCTGGTTAATAGTTCTTGTACTTTTAAATATTCTTGGTGTTTTTAAGTTTGAATTTGCAGTGGAAACTCTTGATAAAGAACTAATTAAAAAAAAGCTAAAAAGTTTTAAAAATAAAGCTGATGACACTGAAGCTAAAAAACCAGAGCATATTAATGAAGAAAAGAAAGATTAACTAAATCTTAACCAGATTTTACTGTCAAGTAAGATATTTCAAGTCCTTTTTATAGATGTATGAATCAAATTAAAACATTTTCAATATTTATAACCTTATTCATAATGTCATTTTATCTGCCGGCAATTTGTGCAGATAATGAAAATGATTACGATAAGGTCCTTGAAAGATATGAGCTTAAAAAAGCTGCTTTAGATATTAAAGATTTTGATAAAGAACCTAAGAGATATTCTTTAGGTTTTGATCATGAATATTTTCCAAACCTAGACGGTACATGGGAGCTGACTAAAAAAACTCTTGGCAGAAAAATTAATCCTCTTTTAAAAAAGCCAATAGCGAATGTACACTGTAATGCCAGACTGCCTTTTGAAAGCAGAGACATTGAGAAAAAAGAAGTAATTATTTCTGCCCGAGGAGCTGATTTCTTTAAAGTAAATGCCAAGCACACACATACAAAAGATATTTATTTTGATCCTAATCTAGATGAAAATATTGAATATCATAATTTTGGATTTAAAGCTGTACTTGATCCTTATGATCTTACTTATTCTTATACAGTAAAGCTCGATGATTACTTACATGAACAAAGCCTAGTCAGACAATTATGGCTGAACGGAAAACTTAAATATGAGTTTATTTCTCCCAGAAGGATTGTGGCACGTGGATATGAAATTGAATATACTCCTGAATGCATTGGATATGTTTTTGATGAAATCGAATTTACACTTGTAAAAATTAAAGATGCACATTTTGGTCCTTTGGCGCCTGCTCCTGGAATACCTATATTTGGACAAAGTGCATATGCAGCAGAACCGATTTTACCTGAAGAAAAAGAAATTAAAGGTATAAAGAAACCTATACTTGATAGTGCTAAAGATAAATCAGGATTTAAACCAGCTGCCCATTATAAACCTCTGGATACAGTAAAACCTGGTGTTAAAGTACCGGGGTTGTGGTAATACGCCAATTCTATTTCCTACTGGCCATCTTAAGTGCTTCTTCAAGTGTTTTAATTTTTGCTTCCAGTTGTTTTACTTTTTCAGTTTCAGTTTCGTAACTTAGTTTTGTACTTTCAATTTGATTTTTTAATTTTCTGTCAGATTTAAAAAAGATGCCCTGGGAATAACCAAGTAATATAGTTCCTATACAACTTAAAACCGTGCTTGCAAAGATTAAAAACCCGATATTTGTTTTGAGGCTTAAAAAACTTGTTTCTACGCTTATTTGATTTGAAAGATTAAATAAAATAACCACAAAAATTATTAAAAAGAAAATAAATCCCAAAAATTTAGATATTGTCTTCATAAGTTTTTTACCCTACTATTTTACATCTTCTATAAATTTTTTAAATCTTTCAGGCATTTTGGTTTCCAGGGTGATTAATTTACCGCTTGTTGGATGAGTAAAAATAAGTTTATATGAATGCAGCATCATTGTACAGGTGTCATTTTTTCCCCCGTAAGTTTTATCGCCGACTATTGGATGACCAATGCTTTTCATATGCACTCTTATTTGATGTGTACGACCTGTTTCCAACTCGCATTCAAGCAAGGTAAGAGCATTTACTTTTTTAAGAATCTTCCAATGAGTAATTGCAGTTCTCCCGCCCTGCGCTACTGCCATTTTATGTCTATGGATTTTATCTCTTCCAATAGGCTTATTTATTTTCCCCTGATTGTATTCTACTTTTCCATGCACAATTGCATAATAATATTTTTTTATTTTTCTGTCTTTTATTTGTTTGGCAATTTCATTATGTGCATGGTCATTTTTACAGGCAATGATTAATCCGGATGTTTCTTTATCCAGCCTATGTACTATCCCTGGTCGTAAAATCCCGTTAATTCCTGATAGTGAATTTTTACAATGATAAAGCAAAGCATTTACAAGTGTTCCTTTATATAGGCCACTTGCAGGGTGGGTTATCATTCCCTGTGGTTTGTTAACTACGATAAGGTCTTTATCCTCAAAAACCACATCTAGTTTTATGTCTTCTGGTTTGACATTAGCTTCAGCAGCTTCAGGAATTGAAATAAATATTTCATCGTTTTCTTTTACCTTATATCCTGATTTTTCATTTTTATTGTTTACTTTAATTGATTTATTTTTAATAAGCCTCTGAATAAGAGTACGGCTTATGCTTTCAACTGAGCGAGCTATAAACAGGTCAAGCCTTTTTCCTGCAGTTTGCTTGTCAACAGTTATTATTTTTTGTCTCGTAAAAACCATCCTATGAAAAGAAGTCCGACTCCAATGTCTATAGAAATATCTGCGACGTTAAATATTGCAAAATTCATAAACTGCAGATTAATAAAATCTATAACTCCGCCTCTGAAAAATCGATCAATTAAATTTCCCATAGTGCCGCCAAGAATGCATGCAAAGCCTGTTTTCATTAAGTTCTTAAATTTTACTGTAGGACAAAATGTAAGATAAGAAAATATTAAAATATTAATTATCCCGATTAACTTAAAGAACCACGGGAACTCCTTAAATAGGCTAAAAGCTCCTCCTGTATTTGTTACCAGCGTAAACTCTACAATTCCAGGAAGAAAAGCCTTTGTATTATTTAATCCAACATCTTTCATTAAAAGATATTTTGTTATTTGATCAAAAACAATTATTAAAATGACTAAGATTAAATCAAAAAAAGGTTTTTGTTTTATATTTTTTATAAAAGTCATTAATTAGAATTATTCACCGGTAGTGTCAGTAGAATCATTTTTTTCAGAGTCTATTCCTACAACGCCTCTTTTAGATGTTTTGTAAAAATTTACCAGTTTTTTAATCTCGTCAAATTGGACCAGCTCTTTCTCAATCTTTTCCAGGGCATTTGTCATGTTTATGCCTGACAGATAAATAACTTTAAATGCTTTTGACAATTCTTCCCTGACATCTGCTTTTATTCCTCTTCTTCGAAGACCAATTTTATTTACTCCGCGAATTTTAGCTGGTCTTCCGTCAGCGATAAAATATGGCGGAAGATCAAGTCTGCTGCCAGTCATTGCACCTACAATTGCAGATTCACCAATACGACAGTGCTGGTGTATGGTGGAAAGTCCGCTTATAAAAACAAAATCTTCTACAACTACATACCCTGGAAGCATTGATGAGTTTGCCATAATGACATCATTGCCAAGCTGTACATTATGTCCGATATGAACATAATTCATAAGAAAACAATTTTTCCCGATTACTGTAAAACCTTCTTTGCTTGCGCGGTGAATAGTTACATATTCTCTAATTACAGTTCCCTCACCGATTTTTACGCCTGTGGGTTCACCTTTATAATTAAGATCCTGCGGAGCTAAACCAATGCTGCATGCTGCAATGAGTTTACAGTTTCGACCTATTTTAACCCTGCCGTCAATAATTACATGAGGTCCTATGTATGTATTTTCTTTTATTTCAACTTCAGGTCCAATAACTGAATATGGACCAATTTCGACACCGCTGGCAATATTAGCCTCAGGTGATATTATTGCTGTTGGATGTATTTTGCTTGGTGCTTGATCTATTAAGTCCAATTCCTGTAAATTTGGCATAAATTATAGTTTATCATGGAAGCTAATACTATAGAATTTGAAAGTCTGGATAAGGTCCTGTCAGATCTCGTCGACAAGGAGCTTCTAGCTGATTTAGATCATTATTTAAACCTTGTAAGAAATAAAAGTAAGGCATTGTCTTCAAGTTTAAAAAGATGCTTTGACAATGCAAAAAAAAGCATGAGATATCTTCTGGTATATGAGCTTGGTAAAAATGATAGTAAAGACGCCCCACCGGGGCGTCTCATGAAAGAAAAAGATCTTGAAAAATACTTAGAAAACTACTTGAAAGATTATTTTGAAAAAAATGATTTTATGCATTACAGGGAATTTGTAAGACTTCTACGTGCTTGTACCATTGAGGTAGGCGGAGATGTAAGTTTTCATATTAAGGAAATGTACAATGGGTTTTTCTTTAAGAAAAGGTTAATAGAGGCGTATAAAGTAGGGACGTTGCACGCAACGTCCCTACAGTAGGAGTTTGCCATGGCAAACTCCTACTGTATCTTAATATTTCCCCTGTCAATTTTTCTATAAACGGCCTTTTTATAATTAGAATCAGCACTCTGATTCCTTTTAAATTATTTTATATAAAAGAGAAATATTTCAGGAAAAATAAATGGGACTAGAAGCAATTGGAGCAAAAATAGCACAAGGCAGCCAAGCAGCTGCAAGATACGCAGGCTATAGAATACCTGCTCCTTCGACTCAACAAATGACATTAGGTGTAGTAAGTGCTGCTGATATGGTTATAGGTGACAGAAGTTGGACTGATATAATCCTTAATGCTGCCGGTATAGCTTCATTATTTTATGCTCCTCTTATTCTTCCTGTAGCAATTGGATATGGTATTAAAGCAGCCATGTATTTAGTGGGCGATCCTACCAAATTACTTACCGGTGGATTTATGAAAAGTGGTGCCATAGGAAGTTTATTAACAGGTGACTTTGGTGGATGCTTAAAGAACCTTTTTGTTGCAGGAGTATCTTTACTCGGTGCGCTTCCTATTATTGGCAATGGATTTAAGGCTATGAAAGGTGCGTGGACAGCTGCTTTAGGAGCAAATGGTGGGAAATATACTACTGGATTTTTTGAACAATTTTCAGATGACGTAGTTAAAGCATATGCAGGTGGAAATATGCTTATCCATCAAGGTTATCAAGAAGGAGTCAGGACATTTAAAACTGCTGATCCAAATGCCAACTTTTTTGCAAAATTATTATCAGCCATTAAAAAATATTTCTCTGTAGCAGGTTCAAATATTGAAAAAGTATCTAAATCAGCCGCACAGAGCTCTCGTCAATTAGAATTCAACTGGGCAGCTTAAATAGAAACCATTAAATAATTTATTATGTATAATAAATTATATGAAAATAATTTATATTTTATTTCTTGTTTTTACTTTTGGTTTTATTTTTAATTCTATTTCTGCAAAAAATGAACATCCTGGTAAAATAATTTTTTATTCAGTAAAGGGGAAATACGGCACCTGCAATACCTGCCATACTAATGGTGATACAGCTCTTCGATGGAATATGGAAACTATGAGTGTAGATCCTGAAGAAGGACGTAAAATACCTTCATTAAAAGGTATTGGTGAGAGAAAAGATCCGGAGCAAATTGAAAGATCTATAAAACTAATGCAAAAACTCTTTGAGTTTAAACTTACGGATGAACAAATTAAGGACCTGGTTGATTATATTTCTACATTATAAACCTTGTAGAGGCAGGGTTACCCTGCCTCTACAGGAACAATTGCGATTGATTATTCTTCAAGAAGAATGTGAAGAGAGCATTTATTTTAATAATAATTTTTTTTGCAACAGCGATACCATCGTTTGCAGCCGAACCTAAAATTCTAAATTACGATTTAAAAAATAAAACAGTAGAAGTTGAAATCGAGGGTAAGGAATATACTCTTGATTTGCCGATTGAAGATGTTGAACCATCAGTTGAGACGTTGCATGCAACGTCTCAAGAGAAAGAAAAAGATCCTGCTTTATCAGGTTCTGTAAAGAAAAAGAAAGAATATGCAAAAGGCCCCCCTGTTACTACTGTCGGCTCAAGACTGTATAACATTCCCACAGATAATTTATTGAAGAAAAAGGGTTTTGGTTTTGATTTTACACATAGATTTGCAAATCCAATAGATTCAACTACTTCAGAGGACGTTTATGGACTGGATGGATTTGCTTATACTGGAATTGGATTATATTACGGACTCACAAATAAACTTGAAGCACATGCATTTAGATCTAGTCTTACCGATGCATCTGAGCTTGGTCTGAAGTATCAGGTATTTAAAGAAGCAAAACATTTTGGTGATGGTGCACCATTTGGACTTACTGTTTCAAGTGGATTTCAGACCGATAATATTCAAAACTCAATTGATCCGTATGTTCAGGGAATATTTTCAAAGGTAGTTATTCCCGGCTGGCTGAAAGTTTATCTGGTGCCCAGCTACTCGAATAAATCAGCGACCATTGCATCAGGCAATTCAAAATCAGCATCATTTTTTACATTTACTGATCCAAAACACAGAGGATATAAAAGAACAGCAGGTACATTTGCTCTGCCAATAGGTGCATCATTAAAGATTCTTCCTAACGGAAGACTTTCGGTTTTTGGTGAGTATACGCCAGTGCTTAGCGGATATAAAGAAGTAAAAAACGGATGGGCATTTGGGCTTCAGATTTTATCCAGACTTGAAACCCATGTCTGGACCATTGGAGTTTCTAATGTTCCTTATTCAACTTTCGGACAGTACATAGTAGGCGGACCATCAAATAATTTTCATTTTGGTTTTGATATAGCAGCTAGGATTAAATGACATTAATCTCCTGCCAACTTATCTATAAACCTCATATTTTTATTTGTCACCGGGTCCCATATGTATGAGTTTAATTTTTCTAGCCCGTCTCTGTAACCAAGGTCAATAAGAGCTTTTGCATAATACGGATTAAAAAAGAAATAACTTAAAAGATCACCTCTTAAGTGTCCTTTTAAATTACCTAGCTTAAAAAGCCAGTCCAGCGTTCTGAAGCTTTTTCTGGTTTCAGGATATTTATCCCAGATATCTTCAGCTATATCGCTTATTGGAATACTGGGTGTAACAAAAGCATCAGGAATAATTCTCCATGCTTTGTGCCCTTTTCTCATTCTTTGTTCATTTATTTTTTTTAGCAGTTCAGGATCATGAATTGATTCCAGAATTTCATTTACCATGTTAAGTCTTTGAGTATCGTATCTTATATGATCCAGAAACAGCGCGTTTAAAAGTTTTCCTATATTAAGTAAAAGTCCTGGTCTTTCTGTATCATTAGTAAATCTTTCTTCAGGGAAATGCAGGCCAATAATTAAAAGCCCGTCTGCACCAAGAGTAAGTGCCGGCATAAGAGGTGTATTTTGTCTGAGACCTCCGTCACAAAACCAGTCACCGTGTTCTTCATCATGATCCTTAAATCTTAAATATTCTTGTTTAAAAAATATTGGAATTGCAGTAGATGCCAGAGCATGTGTAGAGGTTATTTTGTCAGGAACAAATCGTGTGGAAGAATCACGCGGGATTACACTTATGGAGTTTGGGTCATGTGATTCATAAAATACAACTGTTCTTCCGCTGGTTACAGATGTGACAGAAATAGTCAGGGCATAAATTAATTCATCATCTATGTTTTTTCTAAGTTGTTCCCAGTTAATTTCAGTTTCAAGTATTTTTTTAAGAGGAGTATTGTCAAGCAGTCCCTGGAAGTCTGCTTGACCCAGCCTTAGTGATCCTAAAAATGATCTAAGTCCTGCATGTGCCCAGTTTTCAATAAACACATGTTCTCTTTTTAATGTCAGCCAATAATGTTCAAGACCCTCAATTATTTTTTCAACCGGCTGGTGTATAAGTGAAGCTACTACACATGCATTTATCGATCCTACACTGGTTCCACAAAGTATCTTAACGCCACCAACTTTTTCTAATTCTGGAAGAAATGCTTTTAAGACGCCTACTTCATAAGCACCTCTTGCAGCTCCACCTGACATTACTAAAGCTATTTTTCTCATTTATTTTTATAGCCCTCGACAAGCTCGGGCTTCTCTATGTCGCTCCTTTTTGTTTGCTAGTACATTTCTTTTCATGGTTACTTTAATATATTTTTACCCAAAACCTTATATAGTACTTTGATTTGTATAAGCAAGTGCAATATTTCTTATTTAAACAGCCAGATAAAAAATGTATACAATATAGGTATAATAGGAGATTGCAGATAATATATAAAGAAGCAGGGATAGAAAATGGCAAAGTCGGTTTTTGAAAAAGTATGGGACTCACATATTGTGGAAGAACTTCCAGGTAATAACTATTTGGTTTTTATGGATCAAATAGTTGCACATGAGATTACTACTCCTCAGGGTGCTATTGAAATAGATGAAAAGTTTGGTGGAAATCTTTATGCGTCAGAAAGAATAATAGCAATTAATGACCATGTTTCACCTGCAAAAGACACAGCCACTGCAATTCAGGCAAAGGTTCTGCGCGACTGGGCAAAAAAACATAATGTAAAAATATTTGATATTGGAAATAATGGTATATGTCATGTGGTGGCCCCTGAACGGGGCTATGTTCAGCCAGGAATGACCCTTTGCTGCGGTGACAGCCATACAGGTACAAACGGGGCTTTTGGTGCATTTGCACTAGGAATTGGAACTACAGCTCAGGCTGGAGCCATGCTTGCACAGTGTCTTATTTTAAATAAACCAAAAACATTTAAAATACAAATTGACGGGAAACTTCCCCTATATGTTTATGCAAAGGATGTTATTTTAGCTATTATTGGAAAAATGACTTTTCGTGGAGCTACTGGATATGTCCTGGAATATTCTGGCTCTACCATTGAATCAATGTCAATGGAAGAAAGAATGACTATGTGCAATATGTCCATTGAAGCAGGTGCTACAAGCGGAATGGTAAGCCCAGATAAAACCACAGTAGATTATTTATGGGGGAAAGAAGTTATTACAAAAGACAAAAACGAATTTGAAAAACTAAAAAACAAATGGACGAGTTTTGCTACTGATAAAGATTCAAAATATGACAAGGAAATAACTTTAGATGGAAACAGCCTTAAGCCAAAAGTTACATGGGGTACAAATCCAGGTGAAGTTATAGATATTGACGGAGAGATTCCATCTGATGCTGATGAGAAATCGCTGGAATATATGGGGCTAAAAAAAGGCCAAAAATTATATGGACTGCCAATGGATCAAGCATTTATAGGCTCATGTACAAACTCAAGGATCTCGGATCTTCGTGAAGCAGCAAAAATTTTAAAAGGGAAAAAAGTTTCAATTCCAACTATTATTACTCCAGGTTCACAGGCTGTAAAAAGACAAGCTGAGCGTGAAGGCTTGCACGATATTTTTCAGGATGCAGGTGTTCTATGGACCCACTCTTCATGTGGACCGTGTCTGGGTATGTCAATGGGAGTGGTTGCTCCTGAGTCCAGATGCATCTCATCTACGAATAGAAATTTCCCAGGCAGAATGGGTACAGGATCACGCCCACATTTAACCAGCCCTGCTGTAGTGGCAGCAAGTGCAATAGCTGGAGTAATTACTCATCCAAAGGATATTTAAGCATGCTAATTTCAGGCAAAATACTTCCACTAGACCGTTCAAATATTGACACCGATCAAATTATTCCAGCACGTTATTTAACTGGAATTACAAAGACTGGTTATGGAGTACATTTGCTTGAGGATGTTCCAGGAACTCCAATCAATAATCCTAAGTATAAGGATGCAGCAGTTTTGCTTACAAAAGAAAATTTTGGCTGTGGCTCATCACGTGAGCATGCAGTCTGGGCAATTATGGACAAGGGATTTAAGGCAGTTATTGCAAGCAGCTTTGCAAGAATATTTGAAGAAAATTGTTATAACAATGGACTTGTGCCGGTTAAATTAAAATCCGAAGAAGTGGAAAAGCTATTTAAACAAAGCAATTGTGAAATAGATGTAATTAATCAGGTTGTAAAATTGGAATCTGGAGAGATATTTAAATTTGAGCTCGATCCTCTAAAAAAAGAATTTATTTTAAAAGGCGGGTTTTTAAAATATATGGAATCAAAAGTATCCCTCGTTAAAACCTGGGAAAAAACTGCTTCTTAACTGGGAAAAGCAGCACGTTTAGTTCTTTGGCTCAGATACCGGTATATCTACAATAATTGGATCATGGTCAGAAATTTTTCCAAAGCTTCTATTTATTAAATTAAGAGTTCTTCCAAAATGTGGAGCATATGTATATGAGCTGTTTTTGTCATTTGGATTTTTTAAGTTTGATGGTTTTACAAAAATCCAATCCAGTTTATACTTTGCTATTCCAAAATGCCTTTCCAGCTCAAATGTAGCTTTAAAACCTTTTAATTCCCGCTCATTTGAATTGCTAAATAGCCCGTGTCCGACATTAGATGATCTTTCAGATGTACTGCGTATGTCAAAAGCATTACCATCATTAAATCTAAATTCTTTTATGAGATCAAAAATCTCTCTTTCTTTATTTGGAAAAACAATGGGTATATGTCTTATAGTGGGATCTTTAAACTGCCTGACCTTATTCACTGTGCCAAGAACTACATTTTGTACAAATGTTACTGGAGTAAGTGAAAGAATTGCCTGCTTTGCAATGAACTCAGGATCTTTTACTTTTTTTAAAACTTCTTTTTTTACGCTGGTAGGACTTACATCAGTACCTGTAGTATTTAAGTCCCCTGCAAGAATAAGAGGATTTTTTATGTTTCTGAGTCTGTTTAAAAGAAACTGAAATTGTTCTAATCTACATTTTGGCAGGCATCTGTTCTCAAGGTGTGTTGCTACCACTGTAATTTTTTGATTGTTTGGCAGCATTAAATCAGCTACTATAGCCATTCTTCCGCCATGGCGCAGCTCTGATAAGATTTTTTCTGAAAAAATTGTTTTGGCAGTTCCTCTTCGAATCAGTTCAATTGCTGAAAGTTTATTTGATTCTTCAAGATACCAGTTATAACAATCTGGAAGTCTGATAATTTTTGCATTAAGTATTGGATATTTTGAGAGAATAGCAGTTCCATGTAATCCGTGATATTTATCTTTTTTTATGTTATCCAATTGTTCCAGTGCTTGGGGCTCAAGAAAAATCCTTTCTTGGTCAGTGAATTTTTTTACCCCTAGCTGATACGGATCCAGTTCAATAAACTCAGTCCCAAACACATAGCCCATTTTAAAAACATCTGCAATTTTTTTTGCAATGTTTTCATAGTTTGTTCTGGGTATTCCCAGATCCACTTCATTTAGTACAATAATGCTTGCTTCAGAAAAAACAGTTAATTGTTCTTTTAAATCATCACTGGTTGTTATGTCCTTTGAATATTTAATGATTTCATTAATTCTGTCTACATTAAATCCACGTTCAATGTTCCATGAAGCCACCCTGAAAAACTCATGCAGAGAAGGTGAATAAAGGAGTTGACTAGATTCATTGGGTTGAACTATTAGTAGTGTATTTAGCTGTTTATCAAATTTTTCAAGCAATTCTCCTTCTGGTTTAACTGTTTGACTTAGTTGAACCAGATCATTGTAATTTAAAAATATCCCTTGATTTTTTTCTGTTTGCTTATGATTAGTTAATGCATAGCAGGGCATGACCAAGGTTAATAACAATATCGTAAAAATAAATTTCTTAATCATAAATATTATCCTAACGCACTTGAGGACGAATCGGCGAACCGGCGGTGGGGCGAATCGGCGAACCGGCGATGGGGCGTGTCGGCGTACCGGCGAAAGAACAAGAGGGAAGAAGAGAGAGCGAGACGGCAAAAGGGCAATTAAATTAATCGATGTTGTAAAATATTTTAAGTATTCACAAATGTCAAAAGAAACTATAACAGTAATTTATACAGTAAAAAACGAAGACAGGGATATTAAAAAGCTGGCTCAAAGCATTGCAATTGGCCAGACTATAGGTACATGGAATGAATTGCCTGGAAATGTAAGGCTACAAATATCAAAACACCTGGCAGAAGTTGTATCTGTAGAAGAATCTACTTATACGTCTACAATTAAAATTGCATTTCCAATTGATAATTTTGGATCTGACCTTGGGGCTCTTTTAACCGCAGTGTATGGAAAAATAAGTCTTGCTCCGAAAATAAAACTTGAAGATATTGAATTTAATTCAGCTTATCTTCAGCTTTTTAAGGGACCGCGTTACGGAATAAAAGGAATAAGAGATATTTTAGGTAAAAAAGATAAACCTCTTTTAATGAGTATATTTAAACCCTGTCTTGGATTAACTTCCGGCGAGCTGGCAACTATGTTTTCTATGCAGGCAGAAGCTGGTATTGATATGGTTAAAGATGATGAGATTTTATATGATGCTGATTTTAATAACACTTTAAAAAGACTGGAAGCTTGTTTAAAAGCTAAAGAACGTACAAATTCAAAAACTCTTTATGCAATAAATCTAACAGGTGAAGCAGATGAGATTTTAGATCGTGCAATTCAGCTTGAAAAAAATGGAGCAAATTGTATTTTGTTTAATTACGTTTCTTATGGATTGCCCTTGCTTTCAGCGCTTAGAAGAAAAGTTACCATTCCTATAATGGCTCATCCTGCTTTCAGCGGTGCTATATGTTTAAGCAGTAATTCAGGTTTAACTGAACAATTATTGCTCGGGAAATTGCCTCGTATTGCAGGTGCGGATTTTGTTTTATTTCCTAGCCCGTATGGGTCACTTGCCTGGGACAAATCTGTCACAAAAGATATTCAGGCTTCACTGACTAAGCACATGGGTGACATGAAAAGCATATGGCCAGTACCTTCTGCAGGAGTTACTGTAAAAATGGTGAAAGAAATTACTCTGGATTTTGGAGAAGATATTGTAATTAATGCAGGTACTGCTGTCTGGGAGCATAAAGATGGAGGCCTTGCTGGTGCAAAAGAATTTGTAAATGAGGTTCAGAATTTAAGTGTTGCAATTGGTTAAAGAAAAAAAGACAATAATTTTCAGTGACTTCGATGGCACGATTACAGAACGCGATGTAATAGTAATGGTCATGGAAAAATTTGCTCCCCCCGAATGGGTTAAATTAAAAGATCAAATACTCTATGAAAGAACCATTTCTTTAAAAGAAGGTATAGAAAAACTTTTTGGTCTGATAGGCAGTAATAAAAAGGAAGAGATAATTGATTTTGTAAAAAAAGAAGCAAAATTAAGAAGTGGTTTCCCAGAATTTGTTGATTTTTGCAGATTAGAAAATATTGAGCTTAATGTTTTTAGTGCAAGCTTAGATTTTTTAATAGAGCCGCTCTTAAAAGATTTTAAAAACAAATTAAAAATATTCTCTAATGGGGCAGATTTCAGCTCTGAGAAAATAAGCATTAATTACAATTACCTGCCTAAAAACTGTAGTCTTTGTGGTACGTGTGGCTGCTGTAAAGTAGAAATTATTGAAAAATATCCAAAAGAACATTTTATAAGAGTCGTTATTGGAGATGGTTTAGCTGAGCTGGCGCCATCGAAAATAGCTGATTTAGTCTTTGCCAGGGGGAATTTGATAAAATTACTAGAACAGGAAAAGATTTCTTATATTCCGTTTCAGAACTTTCATGAGGTACAAAAACAATTAATAAAAAACGTATCGGCGAACCAGCGTAACGGAGAGCCGGCGAAAGGATAAAAAAATTAGCACTCAAACTATTAAAAGTGATTTAAAAATAACATCTGCTAAAAAGGATTTAATAAATGTCAGTAAATCTTTTTATACCAGAGGATGGATGCTTGGCACATCCGGGAATCTTTCTATATTAATAGACGAACCGGCGATACGGCAAACCGGCGAGCCGGCGAAGAACTTTCAGTTCCTTATTACCGCTAGTGGAAAAGATAAAGGCGAATTAACAGAGGATGACTTTTTGCTAGTAGACATAAATGGTAATCCAGCAGAAAACGGTTCTTTGAAACCTTCAGCTGAAACCCTATTGCACAGTGCGATTTATAAGCACACCAGTGCAAAAGCAGTGTTTCATGTTCATACTACAAACAGCACACTATTATCAATGCAGAATACAGAGTGCGGAGTGCAGAATGGAATTGAATTTTCCGGGCTAGAAATGTTAAAAGGTTTAGGATTTAAGACTCATGAAGTAAAAATAAACATTCCAATTATTGAGAACAGCCAAGACATGAAATATCTGGCAAGCATTGCACCAAGCTATATAAATGAAGATGTTCCAGGACTTATTTTAAAAGGGCACGGCATTTATGCATGGGGAAAATCAGTACAAGAAGCTAAGAGACATGTAGAGATTTTTGAGTTTTTGTTTGAGTATAGAGTGAAAGAGTTAACATTGAGAAAAAATTAATGATCCTTTGCTAGAATTAAGTTTATAAATCATGGAAAATAAATATATAAACAAACTTAAAGAATACATACTTGATTTTCTAGAAAATGAAGAAGTAAAAGTTTTTCTTTTTGGTTCTAGGGCAAAAGGGGATAATGCACCAACATCTGATGTAGATATTGGACTATTACCTCATAAGAATGGAACCTTTGATAGATCAAAAGTTTCACTCTTAAAAGAAAAAATCGAAGATTTAAACATTCCTTATAAAGTAGAGATTGTAACTTTTGATGAAACAAGTAATGATTTTAAAAAATTTGCTATGAAAGATATTGTAATATGGAAAAACTAGAAGTTAAATATAATAGTGCTAATAAAGCTCTAACTTCATTAAAAGAAATTTTAAAAGAACCTTTTTCTGTTTATATAAGAGACGCCACTATTCAAAGATTTGAATACACATTTGAGGCTTTCTGGAAATTTGTAAGAGAGTATTTAAAAGTAAAGGAAGGGATCACAAGTAATTCTCCTAAATCATGTTTTAAAGAATTATTTACACTTAATATAACATCTGAAGAAGAAACAGTGAAATTACAAGAAATGACAGATGATAGAAATGAAACTTCTCATGCCTACAGAGAAGAAGTAGCTAAGAAAATATTTTCTAGAGTAAAAGAATATGCTTTGCTTATGGAAAAAGTCTTAAGCAAGTTAAAAGTCTAAGTTACAAATAGATTAAATCCTTATTAAAAATATGTAGTAGTACCCCTGAAAATAAAAAAAAAGGGGGGGGTAAACAGTGTGTAGGAGAAAATTTATGAAACAAATTTTTAGTATTATATTTGCACTGATTTGCATACTATCTATTACCGGAGCTTCTGCTGGGACGGACTGTTCAAAGAAAGGTGACTGTGCAACTGCTAATGAATGTGGCTGTTTTGATGGGAACTCGCCTCTGCTGAACCCTATATGTTGTGCTTGTGGCTACTACCCAAAGGAAGCGTGTGCATCAATATTTATACCAGAAGAAGAAATACCAGGCTTAATTGAGGCAATAGATGCATCTGAGCAAAGAGAGAAAGATATACAACCTATTGGGCCAGATATGTGAGTATAGGGTGAAGGAGTTAAGTCTATCTGCTAAGTGAAGCTGGCATCTCATAAACAGCTTCCCAGACTGGATTTTCTTTAAAGATTCTAAGACAACAAATATTTTTTTCGAATAATGTCAAATCAAATTACTAAAGTTTAACTATAACATTCACAGATTTACTGTTTGTGAGAAGACCGTCACTAACTTTTAGTGTAAATTTGTATGTGGTTTGTTTGGTAACCTGAGGAGCTACAAATGTTGGAGTTGAACTTGTTAGATCAGAAAGTACTATTCCAGCCGGTGCAGTCCAGCTGTAAGTGAGAGTGTCTTTATCAGGATCGCTGCTAGTAGATCCATCTAACGTAACAGTTGTCCTTCTTATAACACTTGAGGGAGCTATAACTTTAGCAACCGGTGCTTTATTTGTGACAGTAACAGTTACATCTGACTTAGCACTTAATAAACCATCACTTATACTCAATCTAAACTTTAGAGCTCCTTTTACACTTGGAGAAGTAAAGGAAAGTATTGAAGTATCTGCACCTGATAGCGTAACTGGAGTACCTGAAATCTGGGTCCAGCTGTAAGTGAGAGTGTCTTTATCAGGATCGCTGCTAGTAGATCCATTTAAAGTAACAGCTTTTCCTCTTGTAACACTTAAAGCAGTTGGTGTAATTTTTACAACTGGTGCTCTATTTGTAGCAATTACAGTTACAGTTGATTCATGACTAAGTGCACCATCACTAACTTTTAGCTTAAACTTTAAAGTTGTACTTGATGTTACATTTGGAGAAGTAAAAGAAGGCTTTGAAGTATCTGCTCTAGTTAAGATTACTGAAGGACCAGATGTTTGAGTCCATATATAAGTAAGAATATCTCCATCTGGATCACTACTTGTTGAACCATTTAAAATTACTAATTTTTGTCTTCCAACTGTTCCAGGACCTGTAGTTCTTGAAACAGGTGCTCTATTTGTAAGAGTTGTAGTGGTAATGCTTACTTCTGATTGAGCAGTTAAAAATCCATCACTTACTGTTAATCTAAACTTCACAACTGTATTTGATGTTATTGGAGAAATAAAAGAAGGTGTTAAAGTATTTGCTCCAGTTAAAATCACTGAGGGACCAAGAGTCTGAATCCAAGTATATGTAAGGGTATCTCCATCTGGGTCGCTTCCGCTTCCGACTAATATTACTCTAGCGTTGCGCTTAACATTTCTGGATAAACCAGCGTTACTGGTTGGAGGACTATTAACTTTCAACTTAACAGTATCTGTTGACTCAAGACCATTTGGATCTTTAACTTTAAGCTCGAATATAAACTCTCTATTTGTTGTAACTGCTGGAACAATAAATGTTGCTATGGCTGAGTTTGAATCATTAATAGTGACTCCAGGTGTTCCATTTTCAATTTGTGACCAGTTATATGTGAGAGGTTGACCATCTAAATCCAAACTACTTAATCCATCTAGCTTAACAGTAGCTCCTTCATTAACAACTCCGTCTAAACCAGCATCACTTACTGGTGGTCTATTTACTCTAACTTCTACTGTATCTGAAGACTCACCACCTCTAGTATTTCTTACCGTTAGATTAAACACAAAAGAAGCACCTTCAATATCAGGACTATCTGGTACAGTAAATGTAGGTTTTACGTTACGATTATTTTCTAAAGTTACAGTGGGTGAACCATTTTCAACCTGAGTCCAGGTATATGAATTAATGGGAAAATCAAACGCTGAAAAATCCAGTCTGTTTTGGTCGAAGCTTGATCCTCCATTTAACTCTATCTGTACTCCTTTATTTGCAATAAGATCCGGTCCTGCATTGCTAATAGGAAGCTTTAATACATAAAAATTGAGTTTTGTATAGCCTATAACTTTGTTTGAAATATTTTTAACTAGAAAAGTTGCTGAAAGTCTTTTACCTTGATCAGCTTCTTGTGGAGTAAATGAAAATGTACTTTGAACTGGACTGGTTCCGGTAACAGATGAAAAGCTGGCATTTGATGGAAGGTCTACTGCTTCAAGTAGTAACTCTTCACTTGAGCCTTGTTTAGATGCCATAATAGTTCTACTGAAATTTCGGTTTGGTGATATTGAATAAGTATTTGGAGCTGGCGTCACAGTAGTACTTAAAATGTCATTTCTCAAGTCAAATGCATCACTAAAGCTTATAAATGAACCCTGACTTTTGGAAATAACTTCATGGCTAGTTAGATTTCCTATCTCACCTCCAATTAGTCCATGATCATTAAAGAGATTGAGCGAGTTATATGCTGAAACTTTTAAAATGTTTTCTACCTGATCTGGAGTTAAAGTAGGATCTATTGACCATAAAAGTCCTGCATAACCTGCTATTGAAGGTGAAGCAAATGAAGTTCCCTGAATGGTTTGCTTTATTTCACTATAACCAAAAACATTTGCATCTCTTAAATTCACTGTATAATTACCCGGTGCAAAAATGTCTGTTGAAAAACCATAGTTTGAATATTTTGCTATATCTACTAAAGTGCATGCATTTCCCGAAGCAGCTGCTCCAACGACAAAAACATTAGGACCATAATCTATTGGTAAAAATTCAAGAAGATTATTATTCTTAGAAATAAATTTCCCGCCTTTTTGAAAACAACCTTCATTTCCGGCTGAGACTACTAAAAGCCCGCCTAAATCTCTAATTGTTTCACCAAGTGAGTCATAAAAATCTATTCCAGACTGATTACAAGTAAGTGGATCACCAATAGATACGTTAATAACAAAATGTCTTATATTTCTTTCCTGAACTCTATCTATTACATACTGCAAACCACTTTCTACACTAGAAAATGTAAGGCTAGCAGGTGTTCCAACTCTAATACCCCAAATCATTGAATTTTGAAGAATGCCTGCATGGCTTGTATTATTGTTTATATTTGCTGCAGCTGAAAGTGCACATGCAGTACCATGATCAAAATTTGAAGGAACCTGATTACCAGATTGATCAAACTTAGCATAATCTTCATCTGATCCATCAAAATCATTTACATCTCTTTCTGGAATAACACTTCTACTTAGATTAATGTCAAATCTATCTGCCACATCAACATTTGCAAATGTTCCAGGGTCAACTCCTACTGAAAATCCAGTGTCAAGAATTGCTATGGGTAAATTTTCATCGCCTAGATTGCAAAGTTGAGGATTGTCTTTTATATTACATTCATTTATAGGAATATTTGAAGGACAATTGCATGTATTATTCAGTACAGTTTTCAATCCTGTTCTTTCATAGTGCCAGTTCTCTAGAAAATATGGATCATTTGTTGGAGATTGAAGCGATTGCTGACAGGAAAGAATAGGATTAGTATTTCCTTGGACTGGACCCACCAAAGCGTTTGATGTTTCCTCTCCTGAAGTAGATTGTTCTTGAGGCTGATTGTCTATAGAAACAGATAAATCCTCAGATGGGTTTGTAAGTGGAACATCTGGCAGGATACTCGATGTTTCCTCATCTAGGATAGGTTGTTCTTGAGGTTGGCTCTCCGCAGGAAGTTCTACTGTAATTTCAGAAGACTGCTCCACATCGTGTAATTGTAATTTAATATCTTTAATTACTTTTTCTACCCCAGGTTCACTTTCCAAAGCTTTCTTTAGATCATCAATGTATTCAATATTTCCAGGCTTCACTAAGTAGGTGTCAAAGCTTGGGAAATAGTTTTCTATCGTTGCAGTTGCTTCTTCAGGTACAGTTGCTTCTTCATTAGCAGGAATTTCAGTAACAGTTTGAGAATATAATTTTTTATATGTTTTGCGTGCACGAATAGCTTCTTCATTTTTTGTACTTTTTATCTTATTAACTGCACTATTTAGAACTTTGTCAAATGAAGTATTATTAATTCCTCTTAGTTTTGTATAAGATTTGGTTAAACTCTTTCTCTCACTTGTAAAAGTACTTATATCGTTCTCTTCAACTGATGTTGAAGTAACCTCTTCTTGTGGAATACTTTCTGGTTTATATATAACAAGAAGTTCTCCAGTAAATTCAATATCTCCAGAAATAATTTCTTCTTTTACAACTTCTTTTTTAGGATCCGTTCCACTAATTATTTGTACACTCATAATTTCAGTTATATCTTCAGGAAGAGCACTAACTTCAGATTCCAACTGGCTGCTGTTATTCTCTACACCAGTATTGCTTTGTGTCACTTCAGCTTCAGGTATTATGGGTATTGAGATTTCAGGTTCAGAGACTACAGGTTCAGAAATAATAGGCTCAATAACATTACTATCTTCTGCCAATTCTAATTCCTGTGCTTTTGAATAGTTTAATGGAAGAATTAAATTTAGATTTAAAAGTAAGACAAGTACTATTGTTAAAGATTTTTTGTTCATGATTAATTTCACTTCTTTGATTAGTGAAGTTAGATTAAGAACTTTTAGTTAAGGTCAAGTAAACACTTAAAAAATAAAAGGTTTAATTTTCAATTCATTAGGCAATTTCCAAAATTAATTATTAAAAAATCAATCATTAGAAAAATTTAATTTAAACCAATATTTCCCCTTCAGGGATATCATTAATAAACATTGGATACAGAAATTCTTAAACAGAGGTGGGATTTCTCATCTCATAAACAGCTTCCCATTTGGGATTTTCTTTAAAGATTCTAAGACAACAAATATTTTTCTTTTCAGTCAGTTCAAACCAATGCCTGGTCATCGCCGGGACTACCAGTAAATCTCCTTTTTCTACACAAACTTCAAATCGCGGCTCAGTAAGAGGATTCACGCCAAATATTCCTTCACCGTCTACGGTAAATCTTACTTCATCGTCAGTGTGATGATGCTCTTTTTTAAATGGTTCAAGAATTTTATCCAGATTTGGATTTGTGGTATTTAATGAACAACAGTCTGCTGTAGCATATCCGAATTTCCTTTTTAATTTAGCAATCTGATTTTTATATTTTTGAAGAGGATCATTTATATTAGAATCTGTAATTTCAGGCTCCCAAAACTCAGCATAAAGTCCGTATTTTCTTAAAAATTGTTTTGCTTCTTCTTTGTCTGTTATTGTTTTAGTTTTGGTTTTTATTTTCATGTAGATGATTATATCAATCTTTAGCGTGCATATTTATATTTCTTGTCATCCTTGAATAATTATTAAATAAGTTACTGCCAAAACACGTTAAAGCAAGCTCACTAGCCCAGCTGACAGTTTGACCTTTTAAATCTTTTCTTTCAAGCCTTGGTGCAATTTCCATAAACTCAATGCCGGCAAGCCTTCCAGAAGCTCTTATTTTTTTGCCTATGGCTCTTGCCATTACTAAACCTTCTCTGAGATTTAATTGTGAATCACCGCTTGTGCCTGTGCCTGTAATATTCATACTGTCAATATCCCAGGCAATATAAACATATTTAACTCTTTTTAAGAGATAGTTTATTGCATCATCAATAACTTTTTTTATGCCAAGTTCATCTATATGTTCCATTAAATACCATTTGGTTTTTGGTTTTACTAAGCTTTTTTCGCCAATTGCAAAATGTACAAAATTTTCAGGTTTTACCTTTGGAAGCTTTTTATTCTCACCAATTTGTAAAAGTTTCTGAAAATCCGGATGAGGATCGTATTTTTTATCTGCTATTGCAACAGCAGTTGGCATTCCATGTGCTCGCCAGCTTGGTGTATTTTTAGGTGAATGTGCATCAAAATGTCTGTCAATCCAGAGCACTCCAAAATTATTTATAACATCGTGTATGCCGGCTATCGTTCCAATAGCCAGACTGTGATCGCCGCCAATTGTTAGCGGAATTGCTCCATTTTTTATTTCATTTGATACAGTATTAGCCAGCCATTCAGTTATTTTTAAAATCGTATCTATGTTTTTTATCCTATTCTTCTTCGCCGATTCGCCGGTTCGCCCCACCGCCGATTCGCTAAAAGGTGGTTTTATAATTTTTACAGTAAATCCTAACTCTACCAAATCCTCTAAAAGTCCTGCTTTTAAAAGCGCAGCAGGTCCATCTTTAGCTGCATTGTTAGGACAGCCGACAGAGAAAGGTGCACAGATTATGGAGATGTCATTGCTAGGTTTCATTTTTTATCATTAGATGGGCAAACACATAGGTTTGCCCTTACATTACCTCTTGACGAACGACCATTCTAGTTTTCTTAAACAATATTTCCATTTTGGCTCTATATGTGCTGTCAGTGCATGTATAAGAACAGTTTTAAAACCAAACCTCTGACCAAGCCAGATATCAGTAAGAGGGCGATCTCCTATTACTGCAATTTTATCATTTGATAAATTTAATATATCTAGTGCTTCATGTATTCCAACTGACCAAGGTTTCTTAGCAAAACCAATTACTGGAAGTTCAAGTACATACCTTACTGCTTCCAGATAAAAAGCTTGTTTATTGTTTGTAAGAACAACAATTTTAAAATTCATCTTCATTACATCCAGCCAGTATTTAACAGGCAGATCCAACCGGGCTGATTTTGGCGCCATAATTGTATTATCCAGATCAAGAATTAAACCCTCTATTCCTAATTCTTTCAGGTCATTAAGACGGATTCTAGTAACATCGCCCTCGTAAATTAGTGTAGGTTTTAAAAATGGAAACATTTGGAACTCTTTTTAATCTAAACTATATGTACCTAAATGATTATAATGCAAAAATGCCAAACAGAAAGCTTTTTAAAATCGCAGGTTATGTAGGAATAATTACAGTAGTAAGTAAACTATTTGGACTGCTTAGAGATCTTGTAATTGCAAAAGTATATGGAACTAGCATTACTGCCGATGCTTATAATTTTGCATATCTGCTTACCGGAAATGCTCTT
>Ga0155197_117_pt2 | contig 94262 bp, 80 predicted proteins | sample RifCSPhighO2_02_FD_106165 | JGI IMG/M metagenome (GOLD analysis project Ga0155197, IMG submission 106165) | Candidatus Melainabacteria bacterium RIFCSPHIGHO2_02_FULL_34_12 | reverse complement strand
TATTTAAAAATCTAATACTGGTTTAAATATTTCTTTTTATTTAATTAATATATGCAATTATGTATAAAAAAACAATGATTTCTGTAAATAGTATAGTTATAATTAAGTAATTATATTAAAGCTAATCTTAACTTATGGATTTTTAATTATATGAATCCAGGTTAATTATAAATACAAAATGAATACAAAAATCCTAAATAAAAGTACTCAGATGCTGGATGAAAAAATAAGACTTATTGGAAAAGAAATATTTCAGTTAGTAAGAAATTCAAAAACCTCTTTTTTTGATAAATCATTCTGGAGCTCGAAACTGATGGAGCTTGGAATGAAGGATGAAAAGTTAAAAGTTGAATTATTTCGTTTTGTTGATGTTCTTCCGGTTTTAAATTCTGATGATGAGCTTGTAAAGCATATCCAGGAATATTTTGGGAATTTTAAGGGTGAACATTCTGATTTAATCCAAACCCTTACTCAAATAAGCTCAGGAAGTTTTATAGGAAAAATGGCTGCTTCTGCTGCTATTAAAACGGGTGTAATGCAGATGGCAAAAACATTTATTGCAGGCAGTAACTTTAAAGAAATAAGTCAAAAAGCTCTTGAACTTAGAAAAAGGAACATGTCATTTACGGTAGACATTTTAGGTGAAGCTGTATTAAGTGAAAAAGAAGCATTCTACTATCAAAAATTATATCTGGATCTTATCTCAAGCCTTGCAGGTGAGTCAAAAAAATGGGATGACCATTCATTGATTGATAATTCACCTCATGGCTTTTTGCCAAAAGTAAATATATCCGTAAAACTTTCTTCTTTATATTCTCAAATTGATGTTCTGGGTTTTGAAAATTCAGTTATTCAGTTAAAAGAAAAACTTAGACCTATATTAAAGCTTGCAAAGGATAATAATGTCTTTATTTATCTGGATATGGAAACATACTCTCTTAAAGATATTACTCTCATGGTTTTTAAGCAAATCTTAGAAGAAGATGAATTCTTTAAATGGGGAAGTAAAAATGCAGGTATTGTAATTCAGGCATATTTAAAAGACAGTGAAAATGATCTGCTTAATTTGATTGAATGGGTTAAAAAAAGACAGACTCCAGTCACTGTGCGTCTGGTTAAAGGTGCTTACTGGGATTATGAAACAATAACTGGAAAACAACATGGCTGGGTTATTCCGGTATTTGAAAACAAATTTGAAACCGATTTAAATTATGAAAAATTAACCAGAATTTTACTCGATAATTATCCTTATATCTATAGTGCAATTGCCAGTCATAATATAAGGTCTCTTGCACATGCTAAAGCTTATGCTTCTGAAATAAATCTGCCAGAAAAAGCAGTAGAATATCAGTTTTTATATGGCATGGCAGATCCTATAAAAGAAGCTTTTGTACAGATGAATGAAAGGGTAAGAGTATATGCTCCATTTGGTGAATTAATACCAGGAATGGCGTATCTAGTAAGAAGGCTTCTGGAAAATACTGCAAATGAATCGTTTTTAAGACAGGGTTTTGCTGAAAATATTAATGAGGATGAATTGTTAAAACCGCCAAATACAGATGCCCCATCGGAGCATCTGTACGGCAGTAAAGACGCTCCACTGGAGCGTCTCTCCAGGAATAATACAGATGATTCTTTTCTAAATGAACCTGACACTGATTTCTCTATTTTAGAAAATCGTGAATTAATGCAAAATGCAATCAATGAAATGAAAAAATCGTTTGGGAAAAAGTACCCATTAATTATAAATGGAAAAAAAATTGAAACAGTAAACTGGGGTGAATCAATAAATCCTTCCTCTTTTTGTGAAATCATAGGAAGATTTGCGCTGGCTACTCTTAAAGATGCTGATGAGGCATTAAATGCAGCACTTAAAGTATCTGATGAGTGGGCTAATTGTTCTGTAAATAAAAGAGCAGAAATATTATTTAAGGCTGCACAAATAATGAAAAAGAAAAGGTTTGAGCTGGCTGCTTTAATGGTATTGGAAGAAGGAAAGCCTTGGCGTGAAGCAGATGGAGACGTGAGTGAGGCAATTGACTTTTTGAATTATTATTCAATAGAAGCCATAAAACTTTTTAGTCCGGAAAAATTAATTAGTCCGCCAGGAGAAGAAAACTATTCATTTTATAAAGCTCGCGGTATAGCGGCAGTTATTTCACCATGGAATTTTCCTTTGGCTATACTTACGGGCATGAGCTCTGCTGCTTTAATTACAGGAAACACAGTTATTTTAAAACCATCGAAGCAGGCAAGTATTATTGCAGCGAAATATATGGAAATATTAATGGAAGCAGGACTTCCTGATGGAGTTTGTAATTATTTGCCTGGTGATGGAAGAACCATTGGGAATTATCTGGTCAGTAATAAAAATGTTCACACTATTGCATTTACAGGCTCAATGGAAGTTGGTTTAGCTATTTGTAAAATTGCTTCTGAAGTACATGAGGAGCAAGGTCAGAATTTTATTAAAAAAGTAATCTGTGAAATGGGCGGTAAGAATGCTGTTATAGTGGATGATGATGCAGATTTGGATGAAGCAGTTAAGGGCATAATTTATAGTGCATTTGGTTATGCAGGTCAGAAATGTTCTGCTGCATCCAGGGTAATTGTGCTGAAAAATACTTATGAGCATTTTCTTGAAAGGCTTGTTGAAGCAGCAAAGTCTATTAAAATCGGACAAGCCTGTGATCCTGCATCATATCTGGGTCCTGTTATAGATAAAAGCGCATTTGAAAACACAAAAAAATATATTGAGATTGGGAAAAAAGAAGGGAAGATGCTAACTAGAGATGAAACTGTTTCAACTGAAGGTTATTTTATTTCCCCGACAATATTTGCAGATATAAAACCTGATGCACAAATTGCACAAGAAGAAATATTTGCTCCAGTGCTTGCAGTTATTAAAGCTGACAATTTTGATCATGCCTTGAAAATTGCAAATAGCACAAGGTTTGCACTTACAGGTGGTTTGTTCTCAAGAAGCCCGGGAAATATTCAAAAAGCAAAAGAAAAGTTTAAGGTAGGTAATCTTTATATTAACCGTGCTATTAGTGGTGCAAAGGTAGGCAGACAACCTTTTGGTGGTTTTAAAATGTCAGGAATTGGAGCAAAAGCAGGTGGGAAAGACTATCTTCTGCAGTTTGTTGAACCAAAAGTAATTACTGAAAATACAATGAGAAGAGGATTTGCACCTGATTAATCATTATCATTGTCATTTGTGGTTACATTGATTTTTAGCTGTTGAGTGATTTTTGCTTTTGGTGGTAGTGGCTGGAAAATAAGATATGCATTTTCTCTTACAACTTTTGATATAAGAGGATGAGTTGGATCTACTATGTTTTGACTGGGGATTTGTATGGTTTTAGATGCTACAGGAAATGGATCAAACAGCTTGCTGGGATTTACTGTCGGGTAGCCTGCTTTTCTTCTGTTTAATTTTTCTGGCGTACATGCTCCGCCTGGAATTATAATAACCATTCCTGATTCAACAATAGTACAAAACGGACCAACACAGCCCCCACCCTTAGTAATAAAATAACCGCCATTATTAGAAAGTTGCCAAGGCATGGTTGCTGAAACTATTGAATGTTGAACTGCTGCAAGTGCTGCTAAATCCTGCTCTTTAAGAGTTACTTCTATTTTTGGTTCTGGATTAACGATTCTGTTTCCTCCAATCATTAAAGTACTTTCTTCTGAAATGGAAGGGAATATACCTGTGACGTATATTTGTGTTTCATCAGTCATGTTTGTTAATTTTATATTGTAAACTGCTTTTTCTTTGTCCTGCTTATCGCTAAATATCTGAGTAAAAACGGATGATTGTCCTATACTTGGTTTAACTGCTAAATCTTTTAAGTTCGAAGATTTCCCGCTTGATCTTTGAAGATTAACTTCTGTGCCGCCTTCAAAAATAGCATCTAAAACTAAATTAAAGAAATTACTGTCAGAAAGTATTGTAGAGTTTATTCCGCTTATGCTGTTTTGACATTGAGGATTGTCAGGTTCATTTGAAAGCTGACTGACTAAGCTTGCATCTAAGAAGGTGCCTGCTACTGTAAAAGCGTTTGGCGGGAATGTGTCTTGTGGTCCGGAAATTATATTTCCTGAGCTTGAGGTCGAGGAACTTGCTGGCGGGGTAATAAAAATATCAAATAAACAAGTACCACCTTGAGGTACAAAAGATAATCCAAATGTGTTTGCATTTTCCATTGCACCACTGAAATCAAGAACAAATGTCCCGTTTCCAGTTATATTTATTTGAGGACCAATTTCACTAAAGTCGGCAGCAGGTGCAATAGCACAAGGGCTTCCTAGAAAGTTTGAAAACATAACAGTTAAATTTGGATTTGAATCAAAAGAGGTTTGTACTTCATTATTTGCAGTAGGAGTAAAAGGGAAAAATGCCGGACTGAAAACAGTAAATGTTTGGGTGGTGTTTAACTCAAGAGTTTGAGATTTACAGGGTAAGCTGCTTAAAATTATTAATCCAACAAATAAACTTATAAAAACATTCAACTTAAATTTCATATCTTTATTCCCCCAATGAATTCTAGTTTTTATCTAAGTTTTAGTTTAATCCAGCACTAGTACACCGTCAACTAAATAATTAAGTGTCCCATTCACTGGGGGTGACGCCTCAAGGGAGGTGTCCATCCGAGGAGCTACTGCACCGCAGGATGGAGGGGAACCTGCAGGCGGCAGGACCCGCAGTGAATGGCACAAGGCATGGAAACTTTGTTGACAATGTACTAGCCAAATAACTTGTACAGTTATGATTTTTCTGGTTATTTGAGCGAAGCGTAATACCCCGTGGCTTGCCACGAGGGATTTAGCGAGCAAAATCAAACCGACTTCCAAATCCTGACGACTGGTGACGAAGTCAAAAATCGGCGTAATACCCTGTTGCTTGCAGCAGGGATAGCCGATTTTAAGGAAGTCGGTTTATTAAACTTTACGAAATCAATGTTTTTTGATTATTATTAAATTAAAGCTGGATGAGTAATTTTATTAAATCTTTTAATTTTCATTTCCAAATATCATTTTTAGTCCTTTTCTCTTTTATTATCTTTTTTACCGGCATAGGGGATTATGGTCTTTTAGATAAAGATGAACCCAGATATGCGGGTTGTGCTCTTGAAATGTTAGAGAATAATAATTGGATAATACCGAAATTTAATTTTCAGGACAGATTTGATAAACCTGCTCTTTTTTATTGGTTAATAATAATAGCGTATAAAATTTTTGGTATTAATGCTTTCACAAGCAGATTGCCTTCAGGTATATGTGCAGTTCTTTGTGTGTTATTTACCTGCTATGTGGCAAGAGTTGTATTTGGAAAAAAGACTGCTTTTATTTCAGGAATTATACTTGCGTCTTCAATTGAATTTATTTTATTAGGAAGAAGGGCTGCTACGGATATGGCTCTTTGTTTCTTTTTTTCAGCATCGCTGTACTCGCTTTTTTTAGGATACTACATTAAAGATTTTAAAATTAAGATTTTATGGACAATTTTAGCCGGTGTATTTTCTGGACTATCAGTTTTAATAAAAGGTCCTGTGGGACTTATTCTGCCTCTTGTAATACTAACTTTATTTCTGGCATTAAGAAAAAGCTTTGATCTAAGGCATGTAAAAATTTATTTTGTAATCTGCTTATTTGGAATTTTGGTTTCATTGCCCTGGTATTTGGCTGTTCATAATGCAACAGGCGGTCAATTTACAAAAGAATTTTTCTTTGAGCATAATCTTAAGCGATTTACCTCAGTAGTAGGTGAGCATCCTGGACCATTTTGGTTTTATGTTCCTGTATTACTCAGCGGCTTTATGCCCTGGACTATATTTTTTCTTTGCTCGTTAAGATTTTATGTAAGCAGATTCTTTAAAAAAATTAAAAACAAATTCATTTCATTTCTAATGGTATGGTTTCTTACGGTTTTTATCTTCTTTTCAGTTAGCACTACGAAATTACCTACATATATTATTCTTTTGTTTCCAGCAATATCTTTAATTACTGCTAACTGGATAAGAATTGCCTATAGAAAAAATAGAAAACTAATAAAAGTTATATTCACTGTTTTACTGGCAATAATAATTCCATCTGTTGTTTGTGGAATTTATCTTATTTCAAAATGGAAAATAGCTTTGCAAATAAAAGAAATCTTAATTCTAAAGATGGTTATTCTGTTTGGGCTTTTGCTTCTTTTCTATCTAATAAGTCTGTTTTCGGCTAAAAAAATTCAAAGCCTTATTTCAGGGGTAGCCATAAGTATCATTCTTCCATTTGTATTCGGGCTAAATTTGTATCTTGTTCAGTACTATAAATATTCCCATATGGAGTTACGGAGATTTGCCGAGCTTGCTAAATCTAAAGGTGTAGAAGAAATTATTTCTTTTGGCATGTATCGTCCGTCCCTGGTTTATTACAGCAGAACAAAAGTTAATTTTGATGATAAAAGAAAACAGGCTAAAGCCATGAAAGCTGATTTACACAAACATAAAAAAATATTTCTTATAGGACATAGCTCTGATATTTCTAAATACTCCTTTATACGTCAAAATTTTCAAATATTAGGAAAGGGTAAAAAATACTTTGTTGCTGAACAGCACTAATATAGTAAACCTACGAAATAATGAAATGGCTTAATTTTAATTAAAGGCGAGCAGACCAATTTTTTGCGCAGCCGGACACTTGGATTGGAAGGCAAGCAAAAAATTTAGGTCTGTGAGCCAATTGAAATTAAGTTACGATACATTTGAAGAATACTATATGTTCTTAATTACCCATCATAGCTTTTACCCAGACAGGTAATTTTCTTAAGAGAATAAATTTATCAGCAATTATATAAAAGAGATAAAACCCAAGTACTCCGTAGATATAAGGATATTTTTCAATCACACGTAATATCTTTTTATTTATCCCGTCAAAGAATTTAATTTTATCTATTAATAATGTAGAAACCCCTGCAATCAATATGCCTAAAAACATATCAGATGGATAATGAAGCCCAAAATACAGTCTGGGTAATACGCCTGCAAAAAGTACAAATAAAAAAGCAATAACTCCTACTGATTTGTTCCATGAAAAAAGTCCAAAAGCTAATGTTGCTAGAAGTGCAACTGTGTCACTGGGAAATGAACCATGTTTTGGATTTCTTACCCAGCCGCTTCTCCATAATTCATTTGTGTCAGATGAAGTTAATGGAGAGTTTATAAGACTTTCCATGGTTACAATAGGTCTTGGGCTGTCAATTAGAGCATTTAAAATTTCAATAATTCCAAGAGTAAGCCCAATACTAAATAAAATAGCAATTACTTTTTTATTAGCAGAAATATCTTTTTTTACCCTGCCGTATTCCCACATCCCCATAACAAAAGCAACCAGAATGGCAGTTCGAAGAGCATCTACTGAGAGAAAAACCAGTCCAAGAGTATCGAGCAATCTGCTTTTACCGCAGTAATGATTAAAAAAAAGAACTATAGAATTATCCAAGGGGATATGTGAAAGATGAATCATTGAATAAGAAAATTATTTTTTACCTTTAAACCAGCTTAGACCAACCACTACAAATGTAGTTGTACTTAATATTAACATTAGCCCTGAAGGCATAAATGTATGAGTTGATGAATATCGCATAAGAAAAAATAAAGATAGAACTAAACTAATTGCTGCAATTGAAAGATAGCCTTCTTTTGGTTTTTTTGCTCCAAGATTACAGGCAAGAAAAATCAGGATTCCGCTAACTAAGCCAGTAATTAACGACATTTTACTGTGGGCTTTTACATATCCCATAATTCCACCAAAAATCAGTAAGAATCCATAAATATAACTAGTTATTTTACTTATTTGAGTCATGTTTTTTCCTTATTTAAGCTCGTAATGTTTTCTATTAGTTATTCTATACATTGGATGCTGATAATTCAATAAATGTTTAGATATGGTTATATTTAGCGATTAGCAATTAGCTTTTTAGGATTTTTTTAAGCCAGAAGCCAAATGCCAAAAGCTAGTGCTTTGTCAATTAAGTTTCTCAACTTAGTTTCCTTCACTGTGGGTGGCGCCGGAAGGGAAGGGTTCAGAGCGAGGAACTCTGTGACGAAGCTCTGAAGGGTACCTGCAGGCGACAGGACCTGCAGTGAAGGAATGTTGATTAATTTATTTGACATTCTACTAGGTTATTATACTTTCCAAATCGATTGAGTAAAAAAGTGCTTTGAGTCGTAAAATTGCTTTTCTATTTTATATCCTGTTTTATATGCCAAGAGCTTAATGTCTTCTTCACTGTATTTAAATGAATGCTCTGTAAATATGGGTTCCCATTTTTTAAAATTAAATGTTTTATCTAATTCTTTAATATAAATATTTTGGTCTTTTAAGCTTATTAAATAACTTTCTACTGAACCAATTAGTGGATTATAGCTTGCATAGAAATCAAAATCATTTAAATTAAAATCTCCTCCAAGTTCATCATTTATTCTTCTTAAAAGATTTAAATTAAACTCTTTAGTTATACCTTTAGAATCATTATAAGCATTATTAATAAGGGCTATGTCTTTTTTTAAATCAAACCCGATTAAAACAAAATCATCTTTATTGAGTGATTCTTTCAGGCTGGTTAAAAATTTAATTTCTTCAGCCTTATTAAAATTTCCAATATTTGATCCCATGAATAAAACAAAATTCTTCCTATAGTTTTCTTTTTCAAGCCATCTTATTCCTTCAAAATATTCAGTAACCAGTCCTTTTGTATTAAGAAGAGGGAAATTATTTTCTACTAGCTTAATTAAGCCAGACATTGCTGCTTCAGATATATCAATAGGGACATAGGTGAAATTTGATTTCTTTTGAAAAAAGCATTCAAGAAGTATTTTAGTTCTTTTACCGTCACCTGCCCCAAGCTCAATTAACCTAAAGGGCTCATCCTTCATTAACTTTGCTATCTCATCTTTATGTGTATCTAAAATTTCTAAACTAGCTTTAGGTAAGTAGTATTCTTCAAGCTTGGTTATTTTTGTAAAAATATCACTTCCTTTTTTGTCGTAAAAATATTGTGAGGGTATGCTCTTAGGCAGTTTTGACAAGCCTTCATAAATGTCATTTAAAAAGGTATCTTTCGGCTGGAAAGAAACAATTTTGTTTTCATCGTTTAGTATTTGATATGTGGCTGTCATGTTTTATTTGTCTGAGGCAAGTCTTAATCCTGTACATTGCCATCTCTTGTCACACTGGAAAAAATTTCTATATGTAGATCTTATGTGGACTTGTGGTGTAAAACAAGAACCGCCTCTTAGAACCATTTGATTTGCCATAAACTTAGAATTATACTCACTAAAAACACCTTTTGGTGCTTTATATCCTGGATAAGATATATAAGGGCTCATCGTCCATTCCCATACATCTCCAAATATCTGAAAAATATTTTGCTTTTTATCTTCTTGCTCTTCTTGATTTGCGGATGGTGCAGACGGATGAAATAAATTATTTTCAAGTAAATTATGTTTTTGAAAATCTAGAAGATCTACTTTAATTTCTTTAACTGTTATTTCCCATTCGGATTCAGTAAGAAGTCTTTTATTTTTCCATCTGGCATATGCATCTGCTTCATAGTAACTTATATGACATACAGGCTCATTTAAATTTAATTTTTTTAAACCGCCTAATGTCATGGTGAACCATTCATTATCATGTTTTTCCCAGTAAAGCGGAGATTGCCAGTTTTCTTTTTGTACCGTGTCCCATCCGTCCGATAACCAAAAAAGCGGTTTCCTGTAACCACCGTCATTTATAAAATCAAGATATTCATCATTTCTGGTGAGCCTGTTTTGAACTTTAAAATCGTTTAGAAAAACTTTATGAGCAGGCAGCTCATTATCAAAAGAAAATCCAGTATCATCAAATCCAATTTCGTATAAGCTGCCTGCAAAATCAATATATTTTTCTTTTATATTTACTTCTGAATTATTTCTAGGAGTATTTAATTTAAAGTATTCTGGTCTTAATGGATTTGATGCAAAAATATGTTTTATGTCACATAAAAGCAGTTCCTGGTGTTGCATTTCATGATGAATCCCAAGCTCAAGAAGTGGTTTTATCTTTTCAAATATTCTTTCATCAGCTGATTCAATTAATTTATAAAGATTATTGTCAACATATTCTCTGAATGAATAAACTTCTCTTACTAAGGGTCTTGATAAAGTTCCTCTTTTTGGGCGATATATTCTGTTTCCAAAGCTTTCATAGTAGGAATTAAATATGAAATTATATTTATCGTTAAAGAACCTGTAATTATTTACAAACTCTTTTAATATAAAATTTTCAAAGTACCAGCTGGTATGTCCCAAGTGCCATTTAGGCGGACTTACGTCATCCATGCTTTGAATTACATAATCTTCTGTTTCCAGAGGTTTGCAAATATCTTCAGTTCTTTTTCTTGTGGTTTTATAAAGTGAAACTAATCCTGAAACATTTGAGGATTTTGATTTGTTGTGTAATTTTTCTTTTGTAGTTGTAATTTTTTTGTCTGGTTTTATTAGAGCTAGAAGTTTTTTACTTAAGATGTTTAACTTACAGGAAACCATTTAAAACTAAATCAAGGCTCTTGTAAACTACAATACGGATTAATAGATGAAAATAATTTAAAAATATAGTGTTTTTTATATATCGCTCTGCATTTTCAAGGAAATGCTTCGCTCTTATCGAGCGATTCTTAGCGACGTTCCGGTTTGTCGTTTACAGACAAACCTTCACTTGATTTATTGCAAACGGAGGCGGTGAGATTCGAACTCACGTGGCAGGTTACCCCGCCAATCTGATTTCGAGTCAGTTCCGTTATGACCGCTTCGGTACGCCTCCATATACATGAATTATTGTAAACTATTACTGATTATATGGAAGATCTTAGGCAAATAATTAAAAATATAAGACTTATAGTTCTGGATGTAGACGGTGTTTTAACTGATGGTTCCTTGTTTTATTCAAAAGATGGTGAACATATAAAAAGATTTAATGTCCGTGACGGTCAGGGAATAAAACTTGCTCAGGCATATAAGATAGAAATTGCAATTATCAGTGCCAGGGAATGTGAAATTGTAAAAAACAGATTTAATGAATTAGGAGTTAAGCATATTTATCAGCACTGTTATGATAAGGCAAAAAAAATCAAAGAAATCGTTTCAGAATTAAATATTTCACTCAACGAAGCAGCTTATATTGGCGATGATATTTTAGATGTACCTGTACTGGAAATAGTTGGTTTGCCTGTATGTCCAAATGATGCGCATCCATCTGCGCAATTAAAATCAAAAATTATTACACAAACCAAAGGTGGCATAGGTTGCGTTCGTGAACTCATTGATTTAATTTTAGAAGAACAAGGAAAAATAACACTGTAAGTGTTATTGCGAGCGAGCGAAGTGAGCGAAGCAATCTCGAGCATTAACCATTCGGGATTGCTTCGTCGGTGCTTTGCACCTCCTCGCAATGACGTTGTTAATCCCTGGTGTAAATTCTTGGTAACCTGATTTTTAACCTGCAAACCAGTTCATAAGAAATTGTATTTAAAAGAGCAGCCCATATACTAATAGGATTATTTTTATCAAGCAATGTTATTGCATCATTTACTTTTATGTCATTTGATTCAGTAACATCAAACATCATTTGATCCATAGTTATGTCTCCGACTTGATTAATTGTTTTTCCATTATAAGTTCCTGAAATCTTATTTGAAAGTTTTCTGTCAATCCCATCTGCATAGCCGATTGGGACAGTAGCAATTGTCGAAATTGAATCTTTAGGTGCCTGCCAGGTTCTTTCATAGCTAACAAATTCACCTTTTGAAATCTTATGTATCTCAGTAACTCTTCCTTTTAGTGAAATCAGAGGTTCAAGAAAATTAAATTCCTGTCCATATAGTGCAATCCCAATTCTTACCATGTCATATCTAAAATCAGGATAATTAATTGCAGCATAGCTATTTGCTAAGTGTTTTGAAATTTGCATGCCGTTATATGCTTCTACAGCAGAATCAAATCTTTCTTTTTGTATATAAGAAAACTTAGAATCTTTTGCATCTGAAAGATGAGAAAAAACACCTTCAATTTTTAAAAAATCTGATTTTATGATTTCATTTATAACTGATTTTGCGTCTTTAAAATCAATACCAAGTCTGTTCATTCCTGTATCTATTTTTATTTGAACTGGGATTGGAATTTTATGATTTGTAAGTTTTAGATTATTTAAACTATCTTTTAGCTGGTTGATTTGCTCCGGAGAATATATGGTTATTGTAAGGTCATTTTTTATGCAGGTTTCAAATGACCAGAAAGGTGTAGCGCCTAGAATAACTATAGGAATTTTAATTCCACTGTTTCTTAATGCTACTCCTTCATCTACTGTTGCTACTCCAAAGGATTTTATTCCCAGGCTTTGAAGGATGGGAGCAAGTGTTGTGGCGCCATGACCATATGCATCTGCTTTAAGAACAGCCATGATTTTTGTCTTAGTAAGATCAGATATTTTTTTAAAATTTCTTTCAAGTGCAGAGAGATTGATTTCAACCCAGGCATCTCTCTGCGTGGAAATATTAGATTGTGTTCTGTGTGTTATTGTCATACGTTATATATTATCAAAAGTCATACGTTATAATTATTTGGTTATGAAAAAACAAGCATTAATAAGTGTATTTAAGAAAGACGGAATAGTTGAATTCGCCCGTGAGCTTACTGAAAAGTATAACTATGAAATACTCTCTACCGGTGGTACTGCAGAGCTCTTAAGAAAAAATAATATTTCAGTAACTGAAGTCTCAGAGAAAACAAAATTTCCTGAAATGCTTGAAGGAAGAGTAAAAACTCTTCATCCTGTCATTCATGGTGGGCTACTTGCCAGGCGTGATAAACCAGAACACATGGAAACCATTGCTAAGCATGATATTAAACCTATCGATATTGTTGTGATTAATCTTTATCCCTTTGAAGAAGTTGTTTCAAAGTCTAGCGTGTCTCTTGAAGATGCCATAGAAAACATTGATATTGGTGGTCCTTCAATGATTAGAAGTGCTGCAAAAAACTATAGTGCAGTTACAGTGATATGTGATTCTACTGATTACAATGAAGTGTTAAACGACTTAAAGCAAAACAAAGGTCAGACTACTTTGAATCTTCGAGAAAAACTTGCAATTAAAGCCTTTCAAAAGACCTCTTTATATGACAGTAAAATATATGCATATTTGGGATCATCTTTAAATGCAGTAAATGAAAAATCAAATAACGGTTCTTATGCTTTTCCGGAAAATATAAATTTAAATCTTAAATTAAAAACTAAGCTCAGATATGGTGAAAATCCGCATCAGCGAGCAGCATTATATGTGCCTTCTAATTCTCAAGATGGGTTAGCAAATGCAGAAGTACTGCAGGGGAAAGAACTTTCATTTAATAATTATCTGGATTTAAATTCTGCATGGGAAATTGCCTGTGAGTTTAACGTTCAGACTCCAGTATGTGTAATAGTAAAGCATAATAATCCTTGCGGAGTAGCAATTGCCCCGGATTTGCATCATGCATATATTGAAGCTTTTAATTGTGACACAGTAAGTGCATTTGGTGGAATAGTTGCATTTAATAATAAAGTTGATAAATCAGTTGCAGATGAATTAACAAAAATATTTCTTGAGGCAATAATTGCTCCGGACTATTCACCGGAGGCACTTGAAGAATTTAAAAAGAAACCAAATCTCAGAGTCTTAAAAATTAAAGTTGAAATTGACAACAGTCACTTTAATGAAATTGATATTAAAAGAATCGGACAGGGATTTTTAGTGCAAGACAATAACATACAAATCTTAATACCAGAAGATTTAAAGGTTGTAACTAAGAGAAAGCCGACTGAAGCTGAAATGCTTGATTTGATTTTTGCTTGGAAGGTTTGTAAGCATGTTAAATCAAATGCCATAGTAATTGCAAAAGAAGGAAAGACAATAGGTATAGGTGCAGGACAATGTAACCGTGTTGGTTCGGTTGAAATCGCACTGAATCAGGCAAGTTATAATTCGAAAAACGCAGTGCTTTCTTCAGATGCTTTTTTCCCTTTTAAAGACAGTATTGAGGTTGCAGCAGGTGCAAAAATATCTGCAATTATTCAGCCGGGCGGCAGCATAAAAGATAAAGAAGTAATTGAAGCTTGTGATAAATTTAATATTGCAATGATGTTTACGGGAATGAGACATTTTAGGCATTAATAAGAAGCAGAGAAGCAGAAAATTTTATCTTTTTTGATATTATTTAACTTATGCCGTTAACTTTTCAAGAATTATATTTAACACTAAATCAATATTGGTCTGAGCAAGGCTGTGTAATTATGCAGCCCTATGACATTGAAAAAGGGGCCAGTACTATGAATCCGGCTACATTTTTATATGTTTTAGGTGATAAACCATGGAACATGGCATGTATTGAGCCTTGCAGGAGACCTACTGATGGCAGATATGGAAATAATCCAAATCGTCTTCAGCATTATTTTCAGTATCAGGTGATTATGAAGCCATCTCCTGACAATATTCAGGATATTTATTTAAACAGTCTTGAAAAAATTGGAATTAATGTAAAGGAGCATGATATTAGATTTGTAGAAGATGACTGGGAATCCCCAACTCTTGGGGCCTGGGGAGTTGGCTGGGAAGTCTGGCTGGATGGAATGGAAATTACACAGTTTACATACTTTCAGCAGGCGGGTGGAATTAATTTAAAACCTATCTCGGTTGAAATTACTTATGGACTTGAAAGAATATCAATGTATCTCCAGGATGTTGATAATGTCTTTGATCTTTTGTGGACAAAAGATGTAAAGTATCGGGATATATATCTTAGAAATGAAATTGAACAAAGCAAATATAATTTTGAAATTGCAAATATTGATTCACTCTTAAAACGTTTTGATCTTTATTATAATGAAGCAAAATCATGTCTTGAATCAAAATTACTAATGCCAGCTTATGACTATATTTTAAAGTGTTCACATTGTTTTAATTTGCTTGATTCCAGGGGTGCAGTCAGTCGTGATGAGAGAATGGCATATATTTTAAAAATAAGAAAACTTGCAGAAGCTGCTGCAAAATTATATTTAAATATAGAAGATAAAACAAAAACTGCTAAAAACTAATTTATGCTACTGCTAAAAGGCGTAATGTGAACAATACTCCGTCAACCATTACTGTCCTGTATATGGCTTCTTCTTCCATTTCTCCATTATCAGACACTAAAAACAATGAAGAGTTTTTAACGTTCTTGCCACCTGCTCTTTTAGTTCTTGTAAGTTTAGTTCTTTTATCTACTTCTTCAGTTAGATCAGCGCTATTGAATCCACGTGATTTTGTGAAATCATTAAATGCTTCTTCTCCAGATTTACTTTGAGTACCGGTAATCTGTGCTGGAGGTCCGCCTTGGCCGTGAATTGGATTAACTGTCATGTCTAGCTCCCTTAGTTAATAGTTAATATTTTTTATTCTCAATGTATAATTAGTATTCGGCAGTTATGTCTTTGTTTGTAGGCATAATGCCCAAATAGGGTTAACATTAGGTAAAAGGGTGTAATAAAAGCAAGATGTTAGGCAGAATTGAAGCAAAAATATTAAAAACATCACAAGCGTTCTTTTATTATTTGGCTTGGATGGTTCAGTATCTAATATCTTTATCTTTTTTCAGGATAAAAATCGAAGGAAGAGAAAATCTTCCTAAAAAAGGCAAATTTATACTTGCTGCTAATCATCAGAACTTTTTTGATGGTTTTTTGCTGGCTTATGCATCTGGGCCTTACAGAAAAATTAGTTTTTTAATTGCAAAAAGGGCTTTAAAAACAAAATGGTCTCAGATTGTAGCTAGGCTTATAGGTTCTGTATTAATTAATGAGGGTGCTGAAGAATATCAACAAGCTTTAAAAAAATTAAATAGGATTTTAACTCATGGGGGTGCAATTGGTATTTTCCCGGAGGGTAATGTTACAAACAATAAGATACCCACAAGGTTTAAAGGTGGAGTTGCCAAGCTTTCATATGATTCAAACACTGAGGTTATTCCTGTCTATTTAACAGGTACTTATGAAGCTCGATATTTTAAATATTGGTTGAAAAGACCTGAAATTTTAATAAGAATAGGTAAACCAATTGAACTTTATAAACATGTGAAAAATGGGAATAATTTAGATGAAGCTGCAGCTTTTCTTCGTGAAAAAACAATAGAACTTATGAATTTAAATGAGCAACAAAACATCGTGAAGTTAAATCCAGGTGAATCGGATAAATTAGTAAATATTCATAATCCCGCAAAAAATGATTTCCTGGGGAAAGCTCAGAACTTTAACAAGATCTAAATAATGAATTGGTAGAAACTTATTATGATTCTGTCGCACTACGAAAATAAAAAACAAGGACCTGTAATTCTTTTCATTCATGGTACAGCCAGTGCTAATGAAATGTGGGAAGAACAATATGAAATTTTAAATAAATCGCACTACAGAGTTATAGGAGTAGATTTAAGAGGACATGGAAAATCAAAAGATCCCGGCGGAATAGGTACCATGCAGGATCATGTAAATGACTTAAAAGAAACTCTGGGTTATTTACAAATCAGTGAGCCCATAATAATAATTGGTCATTCATTTGGGGCTGTACTAGCCATGAAGCTTGCAGAGCAATATCCTCATCTTGTTATGAAATTACTTTTAGTTAGCTTACCTGCTCGTATACCTAAGATATTGCTTCAATATTACAGATGGTTTCTAGGTAAGCCAATTGAATATTTAAAAAAGAAAGTTCACCTTTTATTAAAATTACCGCTTAAAAAAAGACATAAATTTGCTTTTACAACTGAAATTAATGTTATTAGACAAATCTGGAGAGAATCTTTAAATTGGGATTTTGTTACTCAGGTACCAAGACTAAATTGCCCTGTTTATTTATCTGTAGGAAGATTTGATTATGTGGCACTAAAGAGCATGGTAAGAAAATTGCACAATGAATTACCAAATTCCACTTATACAATTTTTAACTGGTCTTCTCATGTATGCATGGAAGATGAACCGAGAGAATTTAACAAATGGGTTCTTGCTGCTCTTGCTTTACCGCTGATTCATATTTAATTTAAATTTTCTTCTTTTCTTAGGGAGAAGCCTTAAATCCTTATCAAATCGGTATTGTAGGGCTATCTTGTGGTAATATTTATATATACCAATAAGATAAATATTATGTCAAAGTTAGATATAGTTCAATACGGAGACCCGGGTTTAAGAAAAGTAACAAGCAGGGTCATTAAATTTGATAAGTCCTTAAAGAAGCTTATAGAGGATATGTTTGAGACTATGTATGCCTCTGAAGGTATAGGACTTGCTGCACCACAGATAGGTGTTAGTAAAAGAGTATTAGTGCTGGATGTAGATTACCCATCTAAAAGATATATTGATGAGAAAACAAATAAAGAAGTTGAATCTTATAATCCATTGGTTTTAATTAATCCTGTAATAATTCAAAAAGAAGGTCAGATAATTTCAAAAGAAGGATGCTTAAGCTTCCCAAATGTTTATTTTGATGTAATTAGACATAAAAAAATCCTTGTGAGATATCAGGATCTTTTAGGCAAAGAACGTAAACTTATTGCAGAAGATGATTTGAGGTGCAGATGTATTCAGCATGAAATTGATCATCTTGACGGGAAATTATTTATTGATAAGCCGGCTGATGCAACTGAAATGAAAAAGATTATTAAGGAGGCAGGATTTGAAAATGTAAGCTCCCCTCCTTCACCAATATTGATTGGGTAATATACTTGTTCTGATTTGTGCCTGAGTTTTAAGATTTGTTTACTTGAAATTAAAGAACTATATATCTCTCGTTACGTAACTAAAAACAATAGTTTTTATTAAAACAATTAAAAAATCCCTTTGAAATCTGTAATGTAACAATTTTATAAGACAAAAATGAAGATAAAATTAAACTCTTTAATTATTCCAGTTATGTTTTGTAAGATTGATATATTAGTAATTTGAGAAGTAAATACAGTCTCCTTTGAAGGAATTAAGAATTATGCCCGCTATAAAAACAAAACAAGCTAAACCTGTGGACATTGTAGAAATTACAGCAGCTGTTCCACAAGAACAATTAAACACTTTAAGACAAATGATAATTAGATACATCCTGGATCATAATAAAGAAGATGTTGCTTATAAATTACTTGATTTGACTCATACTAGATTAAGGGATGATGTCAAATTTTATTCAAAAGAAAATTAAATGTACTTGCAATGAAAAGGATTTGTCCCCAAGTTGTAAAAGACTCGGCAAATCCGATCGAGTGGAACGAATTAGCCCATAGAAGCCCGAGCTTGTCGAGGGCTATAAAAATGGATCGGACAGGATTTGAACCTGTAACCAAAGGATTATGAGTCCTCTGCTTTCTTATTTCTTGCCGCCGGTTTTTTCGCTTCGCTCCCAAAACCGGCTTTGCCTAGATCGCTCAGCTTTGCTGAGTAAATCAGACAAAGCTTCGCTTTTTATATTGATCTCTTGATTTCGTAAGACTTAAAACTTGGATCGGACAGGATTCGAACCTGTAACCAAAGGATTATGAGTCCTCTGCTCTACCGTTGAGCTACCGATCCTTTATAATCGCTCCATAATTTGCTGCGGCTAATGAATTTTAGCCTGCGTAAATTATTCCGCTCTTTTAGCTTATTCATTTCACATCGTTCAGGTTGTCGCTTTGGACAACCTTCACTTGTTTTAATGTAAAAACCATTGAACATTATACTGTAAGTCTTATTATGCAGATTTAGCAAGACGTGGCTCAGCTTCAAGATCTTTTATTTTAGCAGTTTCTTCAGGCATTGGCATTGGCATTGGCAATGGCAGAGTAAATTCAAATATACTTCCTTCACCTAATTTGCTTCTGGCTGAAATTGTGCCGTTATGTTGTTCTATGGATTTTTTAACGATGGTTAAACCAAGTCCTGTGCCTTTAATTGTATGAACTTTATTTTCAACTCTGTAAAATCTGTCAAATATCATTGGTAAATGTTCTTGAGGAATACCTATTCCATTGTCGATTACTCGGAAAACAATATTATTTAGATCTTCTTTTTTAACTGTAAGCTTTACTGTACCGTTGCCTGGTGTGTATTTAATAGCATTTGAAAGTAAATTTACCAGGACTCTTTCAATGTTTTCCTGATTAATGTTTAGCTGCGGTAAGTTTTCTTCAATCTCTTTAATTATACGAATGGATTTTTTCTCAGCTAGTACCAGAATGGATTTTAGCGCGTATTCTATCGGCGGATAAATATCCTGAATTGAAAGATTTAGTTTTGCCCTTGGTGATTCAAGTCTTGATAATTCAAGAACATCATTAACCAAGTGAATTAACCTGTCCGTTTCTTCATTTATAATCATTAAAAATTCATTTTGTGTTTTTTCATTGATGTCTTTTGGGTGGAAGCACAGAGTGTCTACATAACACTTTATGCTTGTAATAGGCGTACGTAACTCATGGCTTACATTGCTTATAAATTCTTGTTTTATTAATTCAATTTCAACTTCTTTTGTTCTGTCATGAATTGCTATTACTGTTCCAAGATTTTCATTTTGTGTATTGTACATTGGTGCAAGAGTTAACTTTAAATGCTTGCTTTCTGTCACAGCTTCAAAAGTTACATATTCAGAGATGTGTGAATCAACGTCACATTTAATGTTATTTAAATAATTTGACAGCTTTTCATTTACTTTTGAATCCCAGATGCCTATTATTTTTTGTCCTAATAATTCATCTCCTGATCTGTTTAAAAGTCTTCTTGCTGCAGGATTAACAATTTGAATGATGTCCTCTTTATCCAGAACAATTACACCGTCGGCAATGGACATAACTACAGATTCAAATTTGTTTCTCTCAGAACTTAATATTGCAAGATTTGACTCTTCGTATTGTTTTAGCATCTTTGACATCTTATTAAATGCTTTAACCAGCTGTGATAGTTCTTTGCCAAGAAATCCTTTAAATGGTAGTTGGAAGCCAAAACGTCCTTCTGCAATTGCTTTTGCGCCTTTTTCAAGCTTTCTCAATGGACGAGTAATAATCATGGAATTTACAATGGCACCAATTACTGACAATGCCCATACCAATAAAAATATTTCAAATAAAAATGTAATTAACTCTTTCTTTGATCCGACAATAGTAAACCCCGTATCAGGAATTCCTATCCATACCCAGCCGAGAAAATTTGAATTAAATTGTATTGGTTCTGCAATAACCAGAAGTTTTCCATTCTTTGAATATGACATTTTTATAAAAGGTACATGTTGAGGAGGAATGATCTTTGTTTTTCTTGTGTCTTTTTTGTAGATTTTATAAAAATGTGCATAGTGACTTCTGCACAGTACATTCCCGGCATTATCAGTAATAACCACGTAAGCAACTTCAGGATGCTCTTTTATAAAATTATTTACGAGTTCGGAAAGTCTTCCTTTTCTGACGGAGACATTCTTATATCCCATTAAAAGTGCTTGAGCACTAATTTGTGCAAGTATTTGCGTGGTCTTTAAATTATGATTTAAAGTAAGAACCTGCCTGTCTATGTTTGACTGAATGTTTTGAATTATTAAAAAGGCGCATAAGGTTATAAACACTGAGATGCTAAAAATTATGGTTATTATAAGTCTTACTTGAAAACTTAAATTGTTTAAAAAATCTTGAATAGAGCTAGAAACCTTCTTAAAGAGTTGCTCGAATTTATCCTTCATGTGTAAAATTATACTTTATTTTTTAAAAATTATTGTTTTTGGTCTGATGTTGGTTTTTGTGTTACTTGTTAGCTTTTTATCTTTGAAGTTAAAGACTACTTCTTCTGAGGTAATTTGTTTGTCTATTTGGCTGACATTAGCATTTCCGATAAAAAGTATTTTCTCGGGTTTACCGTCTTTATTGTCCCTTATAAGATAGGCTTCACGACTTTCACCTTTGGTGTCTTGGTAGTCTACGTTAACTTTTTCAATCCCTGATTTCGCAGTTATAATTCCACTTCCCTGATCTATATAAAGATCTTCAGAATTTAAATGAACAGGATCCTGTTTTTCTCTGGGGAGTTTTTGATTTGGCCATATTGTGCTTTTTACGTCTCCTCTTCCCTGTATATTTTTTGAGTCTATATCAAAGGTAAACTCATTTGCAAAAGTAATACTGGTAGGCTGTTCCAGATTCGCTTGCTTTAATTTTCCTAAAAAGACTGCTTGTTCTGGTCTTTTGTTTTTATATATAATTTTTGCTTCATCAGAATTTACTTCAGTGTCCTGATATATGGTTTTAAGATTGCCTTTTGCATTTGCATCTTCACCGCTCCAGTGCAGTTCCTGAAAGTCGGCAGAAATTTCTATATCATTGTTTTTTTTGTCTTTTAATTTTGACAAAGTGTTCCCTTCTGCAATTATGACCTTATCTTTAATCGAAACAGTTATTTTATCGCCTTCTAAAATCCGATCTTTTAGTTTCAATTTAGCTCTTCCTGTAAATATTGCTTTTTCTGGTTCACCTTTACTGTTTGATTCAATAATACATTCAGGTGCTTCAATGACTGAATCCTTATAATTAATTACCACGCTGCCTTTTATATTTATTTTTTCTTTCTCGGCTTCTAATGAGTCGGCATGTTTAATCTCAAATTCTTCAGCAAAAGCAATAGAAACAAATAAAGATTGGAAGCACAATAATAGTATTTTAGCTTTTAAATATTTCATGGATTGTTTTCTTTAATATCTCTTACTAAAGTCCTTACATTACCTATGGCTTCAAGTTTATTCGTGTCCAGATTGTAAACAATTTTATCGGCAAATATTTGTTTGCTTTCCTGTACTGCTTTAGGATTGCCCGTTATTGTAATTATGGAATTGTTTTCGTAAGAAAATGAATCACCAAAACATTGTGTTTCTCCATGAAGAATTACTACATTGTTTTTTGCATAAAATTTATTATTAGGTTTTACTAGTAAATAACCCGCTTTAAAAATCTTATCTTGGGATGTGTATATTACATTGCCACTTGCTTCAATATCCTTGTCTTTTTCCCATTTGATTTTATTTGCATTTAAAACATCATTGTTTTTATTTTTAAGAATTATATTTCCGCCGTCTGAAATTATTGCTTTAGTTAAATCGCCTTTTTCATTCTTTTCAATATAAACATTTTCTCCTGAGATTAAAATATCTTTAAATGCAGCTTCTTTTAGTTTTTTTACAGTAATCTTTGACTGGTCTTCATTTATTAATGCGCTTTCTCCAATAACAGTTCCTGTGTTCTTAAGGACTAAATTAAATCCCTTTTGTGCTTCTATTGAAGTACCCATGCCAAGTGAGATCTGATTACTGTGTAGTAAAAAATCTTTCTTTGCGTCATTTGCAATTACATCTCCGTATAAAAGAATTTCTTTTGTCGATGCATTAGCCTTCCCTTGTGGAGCATAAAGATTAAAAACTACAAGCATGTTTTTATAGACTTTTGCTTGTATGTTTTTAATGGTAGCTGCTTGTAAATTGTCTTCTGTTCTTCCTTCTTCAGCAGTGAGTTCCCATCTGATATCACCGGTTATGGCGTCAATTTCTTTTAATTTGTAGCTTTTAGTTTCTGCTTCTTCAATATGTTTTTCAGGACTTAACTCTTTTTCTGTTTTGTGAACAAGAATAGAACCTCTTATAACTCCATATGAGATGAAAATAATTATTCCAACTGTTATTAATAAGGGAAGTCTTTTTGAAGAATTTAATTTTTTAAACATAATAATTGACTTTTCAGTAAATCTTAATTACCAAGTGATCTTAATAATATTGCCTGTGATATTTCGGTAAGCCCTTCCTTCAAATCGCCTTCTTTAAGATGTAACTCACCAAGAAAAAAATGAGGCGCAGGATTGTTAGGATTTTGTCTTAGTGCATCAGTCCATAATTCTCTGGCTTTTTTATACTCGTTGTATTGTTCTGCCAGAATAAAACCATAGTAAACTTTAGCCCAAATGTCATCTGGTTTTGATTTTAAAAGATTATTAAAACAATAAATGCTTTGATTGAGATTTTCTTTAATTTCTTTATTATCTTCATTTGTGACAAAATGATTTGAACCAAGGAGATTTAAGCTGGATTTATCTTTCTTGTTATCTGATTTTGAGTCATTGATTTTTGATTTCTGAATTTCCTTTGATATTAAGTATGCTTTTAGATAATAACTAAATGCCAGTCTGTATTTAATGTTATGGGCATCTGGCTGCGTATCTAAAATGATTTTATATTCATTTATTTTTTTATCTATTACACCTTTATTTTCTGGTTTCCTTAAAAGAAGCTTTGTTTTTCTTAGTTCTTTTATTGCATCTTCAACTATACTGGTTCTGCTTAATGCTATTGCAAGATTAAAACGAGCTTCAGGATTATCAGGATATTTTGCAACCTGAGCTCTTGCAATGTTTATATCGTCAGTAAGTGATATATCTTCGGTTTCTGTAGTAAGCATTAGAGGTTCTTGAGAGAAAGAAGCAAAAGGCAAGAAGCAAGAGGCAAGAAGCAAGAGGCAAGAGGCAAGAAGCAAGAGGCAAGAGGCAAGAAAAATAGAAGGAAAAGATTGTTTCATTATTTACTTAACTGAGCTGCTCTGTTTTTAGCAGCTTTTACTCCTTCATAAATTATGTTGTTCCAATTTCTTTTTTGAAAAACTTTTAAAGCTGCTTCTGTCGTGCCATTTGGGGAGGTTACAGTAGCTCTTAAAGCTTCCGGGGATAAAGCACAATTGTTTAACAAATAAATTGTTCCTAGTGCAGTTTCTAAAACAAGCTCTTCTGATATTTTTTTGTTTAGTCCCAGCTTTTCTCCGCTCTTTATTAACAGCTCTATTAAATAACAAAAATATGCAGGACCTGAGCCCGAAATTGCTGTTACTAGATCAAAGTTTGCTTCAGGAAGAATAGTGGTCTTGCCTACAGACTTAAATATTTTTATTACAGTACTTTTTTGTGACTTGCTTACATTTTTATTAAAGGTAATAACGCTCATTCCTTTGCCTATCTGGCAGGGTGTATTTGGCATGATTCTAGCTATAGGCTGGTTTGCCGGCAGACAGGCTGAAAGTTTTTTTATTTTAATTCCTGCTGCTATTGAAATAATAATCGTATCTCTTAAAATATGGCTCTTAAGTTCTTTTAGTACTTCTCTAATATCGTTTGGTTTTACTGCAAGTAATACAGCATAGGTCTTTTGTTTATTGTTCTTTAAAGCTGCTTCTATATTAGAAAAAGTCTTATAGTCATTTTTAGTTAAAAATCTAATTCTTTCTGGCTTTGATTCTGTAAAAATAATTTCAGATTTCTTTACGTTCTTATGGCTAGACATGCCATTTGCTATGGCATATCCCATATTGCCTCCGCCAATGATTAAAAGTTTGTTTTTCTTTGCCATATTTATATTTTATTCTAGCGTTTGTTTGAAATATCCAGCGAATCAATAGCAATGCTATACTCAATTTGTTTAATTTGTTAGAATAATACTCTTATAAATTTAAACTTTTAAATTGTTAAACTATAAAAGTAAAAAAATGACCATAAAATCAGAAGAAGAGCCAAAAAGTCAAAAAGAATTCCTGAAATTAGCAGACAGATTAAGTTATGTACCGTCATATATTTTTGCAAAATTAGATGCTGAAAAACAGGAGCTTCAAAAAAAAGGCGTAGATGTAATTGATTTAAGTCTTGGCAGTCCTGATCTGCCTTCACCTGAAGTTGTAATTGAAGAGTGTATTAAGGCTGTAAAAGAACCTATTAATTACAGATACCCGCCATTTTGGGGTCAGACTAAATTTAAGCAGGCTGCCAGTGAGTGGATGAATAAAAGATTTTCTGTAAATCTTAGTCCTGAAAATGAAATATTGCCTCTCTCTGGATCAAAAGAAGGAATAACACATCTGGCATTTGCAATAATTAATCCCGGGGATTTAACTATAGTTCCAAGTCCTTACTATCCGGTTCATGCTAGAGGTACTCTTCTGGCTGGGGGCATGGTACATGAGCTTCCTTTAACTGAAAAAAATAATTTTATTCCTGATCTTGATTCAATACCGCAGTCTGTTTTAGATAAAGCTAAGTTGTTTTTTATAAGCTACCCGAATAATCCTACAGGTGCAACTTGTGATTTTGAATTTTTAGAGAGAGTAGTTCACCTATGTAAGAAAAATCAAATATTGCTTGTAAGTGATCTTGCATATTCAGAATTAACTTTTGATGGTCGTATTGCACATAGTATTTTTGAGGTTGATGGAGCTAAGGATATAGCCATAGAATTCCATACTTTTTCAAAAACCTACAGCATGGCCGGGTGGAGAATTGCATTTGTTGTCGGTAATTCAAAAATCATCAGTGCTATATATGAAATAAAAACAAACACTGATTATGGCGTTTGCAATATTATTCAGTCAGCAAGCATTAAGGCTTTTTCTATTAGTCTTTCTGAACATAAGAAGACTGCAAAAATTTATGAAGAAAGAAGAGATGTAATGCTTACTAAGCTTAAAAAGATTGGATGGAATATTCCTACTCCAGGTGGAGCTATGTATATTTGGCTTCCAGTGCCCAAGCCTTACAAATCCAGTTTTGATTTTTGCTCTGCTCTCTTACATAAAGCACATATAGCCACTATTCCTGGAGGTTCATTTGGAACCTATGGGGAAGATTATGTCAGAATTGCTCTTGTGGATAAAAAAGAAAGATTGTCTCTTGCTGTGGACAGAATGGAAAAAGCAGGTATTGTTTTTCTTCGCTGATATATAATTTAATTGTATGTCAATTATCTCTATCTTATTTCGATTATTTTTAGTCTTACAAATTCTTATAGCGTCAAGTGGATTAACGCCTATAAAGAAAAAAAATAATGTTTACTCAAGTTCGTATTTTGAGCAGGGAATAAAATTACATCTTGCAGGAAAATTAAAAGAAGCAGTTGTAGCATTTAATAATGCTTTAGCTCTTGAGCCAAATGATGCTGCTACTCTGACAGAGCTTGGAGAATTATACATCCAGCTTTCAAATTATGATCTTGCAAGAGCTACTTTAAAACAGGCATCTAATATTGCTCCGGATGATGCACTTATATATGTGCTTCTTGGAAATGCATATCTGGAAAGTAAAAAATATAATGATGCTATAAGTTCATATCGCCAGGCAATTACTTTAGAGCCTGAAAATACTTTATTAAGATCTAATTTAGGTTTAAGTTGTTTTTTAGCAGCTGATTACAAGTGTGCTGTAGAGAATCTAGGGAAAGTAGTTATTATGTATCCTTATCAATTACGAGCACGGGCTGCTCTTGGAAATGCATATCATTCCATTATGGATTATTCATTAGCTCAAGAGCAATATAAATTTGTACTAAATTATGAAGGTTTAAACATAAATTTATTGCATAATTTAGCAAAGTCTCAGATTGCACTAGCTGAATTAGAAGAAGCAAAAATTACACTTGATAAAGCAATCTCAATTGATTCTTCTGTCGTAGATTTATATTTAGATAGGGCATTTGTGCTGGATAAATTAACAAAATTAAATGATGCAGAGGCTGATTATCTCTATGCAGTTAAACTTGAACCATTAAATCCGGAGATTCCTGTAGAATATGCTTCATTTCTATGGAGGACAGGAAATTATGAAAGAGCATCAGAAATTTTTGATAAGGCATTAGAACTTAATCCGTCAGATAAGGAACTTTTGCTTTATAAAGCATATATGCTTCAGCTTTCAAAAAAAGACGAAAAAGCAGTTGCTTCCTGGTTGAAACTGTTAGAAAAGGATCCCGAAAATGAAACTGTATATTTCAATCTGGCAAAAATATATCAGGCTAAAAATGAATATCACAATGCAATAAATTATTACAGGAAATTAATTGAATTACAAGATAAAAAAAACAAATATGACCTGGAAGTTAAAGCTAGTCTTGCTTATTGTTCGCAGATGGTAAAAAATTACTCTGAAGCTAAAATATTATATGAATCTATTCTAAGAGAAACCCCAAATGATTCAAATATTTTATATAACTTAGGAGTTCTTCTGAGTGATGAAGGCAATCCATCCCAGGCTATAAGTTATCTTGAAAGTGCAATTAACAACAATTTTTCTTATCCATCAAAGGTATATAAAGCGCTTGCAGATGTCTATGTAAAAGTAAATGACAATTCTAATTTATTAAAAACATATAAAAGCTGGCTGGAAATTGATAAAAACAATATTGAAGCCAGGATATCTTATGCGAAATTTTTATCTGCTATGGGAAATAAACAGGAAGCCATTGATCAATTCAGATTAGCTGCTGCACTTGATAATAGTAGTATTACTAGATTTAAGCTTGCACAATTCTTGCTTGAGCAAAAAGATTTCTATGGTGCTTTAGGACAGCTTCAGGAGTTTTTAAAATTTGAGCCAAGTAATCTAAATGCATTAATGCTTTTGGCAAATGCATTTAAATATCTTGGAGTTAAAGAACAAGCTATTAACACTTATATGAAAGTAATTTCTTTGCAATTTGATAATTATCTTGCTTATTATAATCTTGGCTTGCTGTATCATGAAGAAAATAAAAATGAAGAAGCTAAAAATGCTTTTTTAAAAGCTATTGAAATAAATAATAAATATGCAGCTGCTTACTATGCCTTAGGACTGTCATATATGTCTGCTAATGATAAAGGCAAAGCCAGGGAATCCTTTGAAAAATATTTACAGATTGAACCGCAGGGGGAATATAAAGAAAATGTTGAGGCAAAACTGAAGGAATTATCAGCGTAAACTAATGTACAGGTGCCTTCTGGAATATAATAAATAGATTATGGATAAAAGCTTACCGCAAAAATATATTGATCAGGCAGAAGAATTTGTATCGTCAACTGAAGCATTGTTTTTGCCTAATGGTGCTCTTGGACTTGCAGAATTATTTCATAAAGCAGATAAAGAAAAAAAAACACTTAGAGTAAAGCTTGGAATTGATCCTACTACTTCTGATTTGCATTTAGGACATACTGTATGTCTTCAAATGTTAAAAAAGTTTCAGGATTTAGGGCATAAGCCGGTTTTAATTATTGGTGGATTTACTGCTACTGTTGGCGACCCTAGCGGTAGAAATGAGGCAAGACCTCCATTATCAATTGAAGAGGTTAAAAACAATTCAAAAACATATTTAAATCAGATATCAAAAATTCTTGATTTAGAAAAAGTTGAGATTCTGAATAACTATGACTGGCTAAATGACCTAAGAACAGCAGATCTAATTAAACTTGCTCACCTGGTTACAATTAATCAATTAGTCGGGAAAGAAGCTTTTGGGTCCAGAATTGAAAATGGACAACCTCTTTATTTGCATGAGGTTTTATATCCTATACTTCAGGGATATGACTCTGTATATATAAAAGCTGATATTGAGGTAGGAGGCATAGATCAAACATTTAATGTTTTATTTGGCAGGCATATGCAAAAACATTTTAAACAAGATGAACAACTAGTTATTTTGTTGCCGCTTTTAATAGGATTGGACGGTACAAAAAAAATGTCAAAAACATTTAATAACCTTATTTCTTTAAAAGATTCTCCGGATGAGGTTTTTGGAAAAGCAATGAGTATTCCGGATGAGTTAATAATTCATTATTTTAAATTAGTTACAAATGAACAAATAAAACAAATTCTGTCTTATGAAGAAGATATGAAAAACGGTAAAAATCCAAGAGACGTTAAAATGGTTTTGGCTCACAGACTTGTAAAGCAGTTATATGATGAAAATACGGCTATAAAATCCGAAGAAAATTTCATAAAGCAATTCAGGAAAAATGAGATCCCTGAAAAAGTTGATGAATATATATTAAAGGAACCCCTGAAAATTATTGATTTAATGTATCTGTCTAAAATGGTTTCATCAAAAGCAGAAGCAAAAAGACTAATTCAAGGGGGAGGGGTTAAATTAAGGTCTAATACTATAGATAACCCGAACCTTTTAATTACTATGGGTGATAAAAATTCTGTTTTGCAAATAGGAAAAAGAAAGTTCGTAAAAATTATATAAATGAATATTTTAATCGATGATTAATTCAGAAAAAAATAAGAATATTTCAAGAGTGAGAGAAATATGCTTGTCCAGCTCTTCATTAAATGAGGAAGGAATTGGAAGACTAGAAAGTATTATGGATAACTTTCAGTTTATAAGCGATCTTTTAGCTACTGACTTAATGGTATATGCTGAAGCTAAAAAAGATAATCATTATGTTTTAGTTGATATTAAAAGACCGCATGGTCACCCTACGTTATTTCTAGAGACTTCTGTAGGGTGTGTTGTCACCAATAAATCAGAACCATTTGTGAAAAAAGCATTTGACAGTGGCAAAAAAACAGTAGGTGTATATGGTGTAATGATTTCTGGCAGACCAACTCAGCAGGTTGTATATCCGATTTATCATTACGATAAAATTATTGCAATTATTTCATTTGAAAAAGACTTATATCTTACAGAAAGTTTGTTGGGAAAAAACTGGAACAAACTTGCAGATGATTTAGTGGGTGCATTAAATCAAAAACGACATCGGTTAAAGCATTGGCCTAAGTTAGTAGGTCAGGAAGGTTTTATTTTGACCGATAATTCTGAGCAGATTTTGTATATAAGTTATATGGCACAAAATCTTCTTGTTTCAGTTTTAGGTGTCAGGGAAAAGGCAGCTGGTGCAAAACTTCAAATGCTTTTCAAAGATTTTCATCCTGAAATTCTTCAAACAGAACCTGTGATAAATCTTCTAAAAAAGAAATATTCAGGTATCGGTGGTACGCTGCAAATAACCAGCTTTGATCTTTCTGAAAGCAATAAAATTCATGTGCTTAGAGATGTATCTGAACTTTCATTGAAAGAAAAAGAAATTAAAGTAAAAGGTGCACTTGTTAAAGAAATTCACCACCGTGTTAAAAATAACTTAAATGCAGTTGCTGCACTTTTAAGGATGCAGCTTAGAAGATCAAATGATCAGGCTGTTAAAGAAGCATTTCAGCAGGCTATTTTAAGGTTAGATAGCATAACACTGGTGCATGAATTTTTGGCTCAGGCAGATAATGTACAGATAGTAGATGTCTCTCAGATGATTAAAAATATAGTAAGAAATTTACAGCACACGCTCAGTTATGAAGACAAGCAAATCAGTGTAAACATAAATTGCCCTCAGGACTTTTATCTGGAAAGTGAACAGGCAATTAGTGTTGCACTTATTGTAAATGAGCTTATCTCAAATTGTTATGAGCATGCATTTAATGAGCTTACATTGGGTGAAATATCGGTAAATATTATGCTGGATGATACAAAAGAAAACAATTTCACTTTAATAGTTAATGATAATGGTTCAGGAATGCCTTCTGTATTTGATAAAGAAAAACCAAGCGGTTTAGGGTGGCACATAATAAATACATTGGTTACGGAGGATTTAAATGGTAAAATTTCACTTAGTAAATCAGATGGAAAAGGAACAGAAGTTGAAATTGAGGCAAAAGTAAATGCAAGAAAAGAATAATAGAACAAAAATATTAATTGCAGACGATGAGGCTCTTATACGACAGGATATAAAAGAGATACTTGAGGAAGCTGGCTATGAAGTTGTAGCTGAGGCAAAAGACGGATATCATGCGCTTGAGCTGGCAAAATTAACAGTACCGGATCTTATGGTTCTTGATATTAAAATGCCAAATATAAACGGACTTGAAGCTGCTGAAGAGATTCAAATAGCCTTAAATAAGCGAATACCTACTGTGATTTTAACTGCTTATAATCAGCCGGAATTAATTCAAAAAGCTGGTGATGTGGGTGCATTTTCTTTTCTTACAAAACCTGTAAAGCCACAGGATTTAATTGCTTCTATAGAAACAGCTAAACACCGGGCTAAGGAAATGGAAGGCTTACATCAGGATATATCTGATCTTAAAGAGAAACTTGAAATAAGAAAACTTGTTGAAAGAGCTAAGGGAATTATTATGAAATCCCATTCAATAGACGAACCAGCTGCAATGCATCATTTGCAAAAAATTTCAATGGATGATCGGATTCCTATTAAGACAGTAGCTGAAAAAATTATTGCTGAAAATAAAAAGTAAATAATTTACTTCTTTTTCTTTCTTTTTGTTTTTGATTTTGAGGCTTTTTTTCTTCCGTTGGTTGACTTGGTTAATGAGCTTGTGATTTCTTTAAGCGCTGAAAGTGGTGTTAAAACTATGTTTCGGGTAGATTTGAATAAGCTCTTTCCTTCTTTTTGAAGTTTTTTGTAAATTTTAATTTTTTCAACTTCGGATTTTTTCTGAAGATCTTTTAATAGACTTTTTGCTTCTTTTGCTTTTAATTTACCTTTTGACTCAAGATCTTTAAGTAGTCCTGTGATGATTTTTTGTATATCATCATATATTCCCATTGCAGTTTTTCTTATTTTTTCTTTTGATGTTGTTGCACCAATCCCTGCCATAATTGCTTTATGAATAAGCTCAAGCTTATCAGGTCTTTTAGAATTATTTTTACTCAAGATTATTCTCCTTTTTGACTTTTTCCCAGAGAGTATTAAGTTCTTCTGACGAAAGTTCATTTAAATTCTTCTTAGAATTTACCACTAATTCTTTAACTCTGGTATATCTCTGTGCAAATTTCTTAATGCTATTACTTAAAGCTTCTTCTGGTTCTGTTTTGTACCACCGGGCTAAATTTACAACCATAAAAAGCAAATCACCAAGTTCGTCTTGAATTTTTGAATCATCTTTTAATGTTGTTGCTTCTTTAAACTCATTTACTTCTTTATTAAAGGTATCCCAGATTTCCTTTTCTTCTTTCCAGTTAAAACCTTCTTTAGCTGTTTTTTTTGATACTTTAAATGCTTTTAAAAGTGCGGGTAATGAATTAGGTATTCCGTCTAAAATCTCTTTTCTGTGAGGTTTTTCTTCTTTTTTTATAATTTCCCAATTTTTTAAGACATCTTCAGTAGAGTTAACAACAGTATTTGAAAATACATGAGGATGTCTTTTAATCATTTTTTTGTTTATAGAATCAGATACGTCAGAAATGTTAAAGTCATTTTTTTCAGAAGCAATTTGTGCATGTAATATTACCTGAAGTAAAACATCTCCCAGCTCTTCCATTAACATTTTTGGATCATTACTGTCTATTGCTTCCAGGGTTTCATAGGTTTCTTCTATTAAGTATCTTTTTAATGTTTTATGAGTTTGTTCTTTGTCCCAGGGGCAACCCTCAGGGGATCTTAACTTTGCCACAGTTTTTACTAATTCATCAAATGAGTTCATTTATATTTCCTAGGGTTATCTCTTATTTATCAATTTTGATTTTACTATTTTAACTTATCATAACCTATCAGGTCTATTCTTAAGCCCAGGGGATATTGGTTCTCTTTGCGTTATTATCAAAATAAGAGTAAAAATGTAAAAGAGTAAAAATGTAAAAGAGTAAAAATGTAAAAGAGTAAAAATGAAAATAAAAGATATAAAAATCAAAAATATTCTTGGATTAGTTCTATGTATTATGGCACTTAATTTTTCATTGCCTTCATATTCAGAAGATACATCTTTAGCGATTAAAGCACAAACTCAGCTTGATCCAAGTAAGGTTCCATCTTTTAATAATCCAGTAGTATTGCTTGTAGGCTTAAGTGAATCAGAACTGTCTTACAGGGAAGTTTCATCACTTGCTGGTTTTGATTTTTTTAGTGTTCCTTATAGATCTGATCTTAAAGCTTTAACTTCTCAGGTTAATCCTGCGCAAGTAATAATTAAACATCCAAGTGGGTTTGTAGGTTTATATTCTCCGGAAGGACAATTAATTCGCGGCATTGATACAACTATGGGTCCTGAAGTCAGTGTTAATGCTGGAAATGTACCGCCTAGTATAATTCAACCCACAGAAGCAAATCCAATATTTGAAAATCTTTATTATCCAGGTGCTGTTACTGGAAGCGTTGCACATGGCGGATTAGGATATACACCACCTCCAAGAGGAAGAACTTTCGGGAGATTTTTATTAAAACTTGCAACATTTACTGGCTTAACGCCATTTCAATATCCTGGATATTTCCAACACTTTGCTACTATAGAACAAAGACAAATATTTCCAAATCTTTTATTGCCTAATGTCCCAATTGCTATTGGAGCTGCAGCACAATATGCAGATGCAAAATTTGATCAGGCAGAATATCAGGATGCAAGAACTCAGCCCAGGGATTACATGTTTCAGCCTGTTATTGAGGGCTATTAAGAAGTCTTTCAAGCTCTTCTTTTTTCACTAGATAAACATTATTACAAAATTGGCATCTGCCTTCTACATAACCAGTCGTTTCAATAATCTTTTTAATTTCAGATTTTCCAATGGATGCTATAGCACTTTCAAATCTGCCTTGACTACAGCCACAATGGAAACAAAGCCCTTCATATTCGGTTAGAATATCCACTTTAAAGTCAGCAAGTGCTTTTTTTATTATTTGTTCCAGGTTTAATCCTGATCTGAGCAAAATAGAAAACGGATCTAATTTTGAAATAGTTTCTTCAACAATTTTAAGGTCATCTTCTTTTGCACCTGGTAGAGCTTGAATAAAGATTCCACCAGCCTGCATGACTTTCCCGCTAGTTGGTTCAAGGTAAACTCCACATGATATATAAGAAGGAATTTGTTCAGATGTTGCCAAATAATTTACAACATCTTTAGCAATTTCACCGGAAATAAGTTCAACAGAGCCCTGATATGGAATACTTTTGCCTGTGTCATAAATTACATGAATATAGCCGGTTTTTCCTACTGCCTTGTCGATATCCACCAGTCCTTTATTGTCAAAACATTCAATCTGTGGATTTTCAACATAACCTCTTATGGTACCTTCACTGCTTGCATCACATAAAATAGTTCCAAGCGGCCCGTTTCCTTTTATTTTTAAAGTAAGATGTCCTTTTTGCTTTCTTAATGTATTGCACAGCAATATTCCACAGGCCAAAGTTCTTCCAAGAGCAACTGTAGCTGTATGTGATAAATTATGTCTTTGCCGTGCTTCTTCCGTAAGATTACTCGTGGAAACAGCAATGCTCCTAAACGCACCATTTTTTGAAACTGCTTTTACTAAATAATCACTCTCTGGCATAAGAATTTATAATATGTTAAATTTATCATTGATATTTAGAAATCAATGGGGTTGAATAAATACAATTTAATAAAGCGAGGTTTGTCCAATTTATTTGGCAAACCGAGCGGTCTATGCAAAGCTGGTTTGAGGAGCTATGTCACCGCAGAACCAGCTGCTATAGAATTTCGCGGAAGTAGTTCAGTGGTAGAATGTCTCCTTGCCAAGGAGAAGGTCGCGGGTTCGAACCCCGTCTTCCGCTTTTGTTTTGAATAAAGGATGAAAATTGACAGCTACAACAGAAGCACAAAAAATATCATTTAAAGATGGCAAAATTATAGTGCCAAATAAAGTAATTCTTCCTTTTATTGAAGGGGATGGAACAGGTCCGGACATAACTAGAGCTGCAAGAAAAGTTCTTGATGCAGCTATCAGAATTGTTTATAAAGGTGAGAAAGAAATTAATTGGCTTGAAGTTCTTGCTGGTGAAAAAGCATACAATTCTACAAAAAGCTGGTTACCTGCTGAAACTCTTGAGAAAATTAGGGAGTATAAGGTTGCAATAAAAGGTCCTCTTACTACGCCGACTGGCAGTGGAATTCGAAGTTTAAATGTAGCACTTAGACAAATCTTTGACTTATATGCCTGTGTCCGCCCAATTAAACATTTTGAAGGAGTTCCTACGCCTACGAAACATCCTGAACTTGTTGATCTGGTTATTTTTAGAGAAAATACCGAAGATGTTTATAGTGGAATTGAATTTAAGCCTGGCTCAGATGAAGCAGTAAAATTAATTGCTTTTTTAAAAGAACTTAAGCAGGACGTTAGAGAAGGCTCTGGTGTTGGCATTAAGCCAATCTCTGAATTTGGAAGTAAGCGCCTCGTACGTAAGGCTATCGAATATGCGATGAAGAACAAAAAACCTTCAGTAACTCTGGTTCACAAGGGAAATATAATGAAATATACGGAAGGGGCATTTTGTGAATGGGGTTATGAAGTTGCAGATAAAGAGTTTCCAGATTATATAGTTACTGAAAAAGACATAAGAGAAAAATATAATGGAAAAATACCGGAAGGAAAAATTGTTTTTAAAGATAGGATTGCTGACAATATGTTTCAGCAGCTTTTAATAAGGCCTGGAGAATATTCTATAATTGCCACGACGAATTTAAACGGAGATTATCTGTCTGATGCATGTGCAGCTCAGGTAGGCGGACTTGGAATTGCACCAGGAGCAAATATGGGGGATGAAATTGCAATTTTTGAAGCTACCCATGGAACTGCTCCAAAATATGCAAATCTGGATAAAGTGAATCCTGGTTCAATGATTCTTTCTGGAGTAATGATGTTTGATTACTTTGGCTGGGAGAAGGCATCACAGTTGATATTAGAGGCAATTGCTAAAACTATAAAACAAAAAAAAGTTACTTATGATCTTGAAAGACAAATGACGGGTGCAATGTTATTAAAAACCAGCGAGTTTGCTGATGCAATTATTGAGAATATGAAGTAGCTTCAAGCAGCTAAAGCAAGATTTTCCATTTTATTTGCTTTTTTATTTTCTTCTGTCATTGAATTTACTAGTGGAAGTAAAGTGTACATTTTCCCAAGCAATGCCATTGCTATGAATCTTTTATGTCTGTTTTCGTAAGGATTATATGCAGGATCTCCAAAGATACCTCCTGTGCTTTCAGCTTCCAGGCAAAACAATGAACCTAATGCATCTGACATTAAATTGGATATTGCACTACTCCATGAGCTTGGATTTGATGGATTTAAATCTTTATCTAAGAAATGATTTGGTATTTCTGGGCAAAAAGCAGGTTGAGCTTTAGCTTGATTAGAGTTTTTTATTCCTCTGAAGCTTTGAGCTTGATTTAGTGGCATTATTCTGTTTATTTTAAATGACATAATTCCTCCTGAACTCTATATCTAAAATGCTAAATCTCCATCGTTATGGTTTTGTAAAGATGGTATGTAAAGCAAAAGATTAATTTAAGCAGAAGCAGATAATTTGTTGATGCTTTTCATAAATTTTAAAAATTCTAAAGTTCTTTTAATATGTGGTTCAATCATGTCCATTAACGATCTAAATAATACTGAAGTTATTGTCTTTCCTAGAATTAATTCACCTGATGTTGTCGATGCCGATGGGTCTCTCATAACGGCATCTAGAGAAGCGGCTTCTACTCTGGCTATGTTTAGATCATTTGTTGCCATCATTTTAGTAATGCCTCTCATACCTCTTAAAGCATTTAGTGGATCTATTCTTGCTAGTTTTAATGCCATGTTCTCTCTTCGCCCCTATATAAACAATCCTAAATTTGTTTAATTAAGAGGTTGTTAAGATTTTTACAAAAAGCATATTAAAGGTCGTCGTTATTACTTTTTAAGGCTTAAATATTGATTTCTGTTTGTAATACTTTCAGTGGTTTTATTTGTAATTTGTAAAATTGGGTTACTTATTATACTTATAAAAATAAGTGTTGCTGTTACGAGTGTAATTGCTGCATTTAATTCTCTGGATTTCCCGGTGGCGTCTTTATTAGAATCTATGTTTAAAACTGCAACTGAAGGTTCATTTACTATCATTAGCTTTGCAATATAGAGGTAATAAAATACAGAAATTATAGTGGTTGTTAAAGCAATAGAGCCCATAATTATTCCAGGTAAGCCAGCTTCAAATGCTGATTTAAATAAAATAAATTTTGCAATAAACCCAGCTGGAGGAATCGGTAAACCTGCCAGATTAAATAAACTAATTGCAAATGCAAATGTAAGCCAAGGTCTCTTTTTTATAAGCCCGCTATAATCAGAAATGGAATCTGTGTTTGCTTCGTTTCCAAATTCTATAATGCATAAAAACGCACAGATATTCATTACAAGATAGATGGTTAAATAAAATAAGCTTGCTGAAATTGTATCGGGCTTTGCCAGAGCTAATCCCATAAGTATGTAACCCACTTGAGCTATGGAAGAATAAGCCATAAGCCTTTTTATGGATGATTTGTTTATAATCTCACCCAGTGCAATTAAATTCCCTACTACCATTGATAAAAGTGCGAGCAAAAGGATTAAAGGCTGCCAGATATTTTGTGCAAAATCAAATAATACAAATAATATTCTTAAAGTTATTGCAACTCCTGCTGCTTTAGATGCAGTGGCTAAAAATGCTGTTACAGGAGTAGGTGCACCTTCATAAACATCAGGTGACCACATATGAAACGGTACACTAGCAAGTTTAAATCCTAATCCACTGATAATAAGAATTAAGGTGACAGCAATAATAGGGTAATTTAAAGTTTCGGTATTAATTAGCTGGAGAAGTTTGTATTTGATTTCATAAAACTGCGTTGAACCGGTAAGTCCATAAATTATTGATAAACCAAATAAAAATATTGCTGATGCACTTGCGCTATTTAGAAGATATTTTAGTGATGCTTCATTACTGCGCAGGTCATATTTTGAATATCCAGCCAGCATAATAGAGCTTAAGCCAAGTGTTTCAAGCCCGACAAATAAAGTTATTAAATCATTAGCTCCTACAAGTATCATCATTCCAAGCACTGAGCTAAGAAGAATAATATTAAACTCACTTTTGTGGAAAAAGCCTTCAGTGTATTTTACGGATGCAAGTACTATGAATATTGCGGTAACTAGTGTAATTAACCTAAAATAAGTGCTTAGGGAATCTGCAATAAAAGCTCCATTTAGTATTTGTACAGGAGAATTGAAATTTAACTGATACCTTATGATATGGAGAATACCAGTAAACATAAACATTACAGATATAACCCAGATAATATCCTTAAATTTTGTTGTACACAGAAATATTGCAAGTATTAAAGCTAAGAGAACAAGAAGTTCAGGATAGAGAATTGAGATAATATCTTTGACCCAAATCATTACAGAAAGAATTATAGAGCTTTTTTTTGCTATTTTTTCCTGTATTTAAGTAAAAAGTTATGCATATGACTGTAAGATATATTGATAGCTTAATTTGATTAGGCTTTTGGGTAAGAAATTAATAGACTGATCGTCTTAATTAAGTAGAATGTAACTGCTCAGGTATATTGTAATGATTAGAGTAAAACAATTAATTGATAAAGGTTTTGTCCGACTTGTTCGGCAAAACCTAAAAAACGTTAAGATTGATTTATCCAAGTGCACTATGCAAAGCTGGCTCGAGGAGCAACGTCACCGCAGAGCCAGCTGAGTAAAAACAGTGGAATTAATCTCAAAATTACTGTTATAAAATATGAATTCAATAATGCTTAAAATATATCTTACATGTTTACTGATTTCTTCTTTGTTGTTTTCAAACTTTTATCTTATTGCTTTTTCAGATTCTGATGTTATTAAGGATGTAGTAAATAAAGCTGTAAAAGAAGATAAGGTAGTTGGGGGAAAAACAGATAACAAGATTTCTAAAGAATCAGAGGATGAAGCTGAGGCTGAGGCAGAGTCAAAATCAAAAGTAGATCCTACTGAAACATATAAAATAATTGCAATTTATTTAATAGGTAATAAACCAAAGACGCTTATTAAGAATGTTACTACACCTGAAGATCCGCCTGTTGAATATGCGGCAGGTGATTATTTGGATGAATTACAAAATTTTTCTGTGTCTAAAATATTATTTAATCCGACAGCAAGGGTGGAAATTATAGATGTTGATGGAATTGCATACTTAATGAAACCAAATACTGCTGATGATAAAGCTGCTTCTGTAAAATCAAAACCAACATTTGGTGCAAAGACTGTACCATCATATTTTTCAGGTACAAATACAAATCAAAAATCTAAAAAAGATCGCAGGGATGAATCTCTTAAAGAGACTACGACTCAGCAAAATACACCGCCTCCGCCACCTCCTGCAGCTGTAGGTTCTCCTGCTGCAAAATCACCTTCTTCTGATACTACTAAGACACCAGCTGATTCATCTGTACCTTCTCCACAAAGCCAGGGAGCTGGTACATCACAAACATTACAAACCACAGGAAGTACTGCACAACCACCTGCGCAAAATTCTTTACCAGCTGCGGCTGCGGTAACTCCTGCAGCTAAAAATTCTCCCTCCCCTGCTTCAGGTGACACTACGCGACCAGCAAATCCTTTTGGTGAATAAGTCTAAAAGTTGTTGAGGGTATTTGTGAAGTTGTAAGGTTGTAAAGTTGTAAAAATGAAAAAAGATTATATATATTACATGAGAAGGAGGAAGAAAGTATTAAGCGAACTTCCTGAAAACTCAATACTTATCCTTCTGAATAAACCTGCTTCAATAAGATCAAATGATGTTGAATACAGATTTAAGCCAGATTCGGATTTTTATTATTTAACTGGTTTTGATGAGCCTAACTCGGCTTGTCTTCTTATAAAAGAAAGACACAAATCTTTTTATGTATTATTTGTTGAACCCAAAGACAGAGAAAAAGAAATCTGGACTGGTAAACAAATTGGTATTAATGGTGCAAAATCAATATTTAAGGCTGATTTAGCATTTGAATATTCAAAGTTTTTTGAAAAATTGGAAGACTTTATTTCAGGTAAAGAATACATTTATTATTCTCTTGGAAAATATCCTGACCATGATCAGAAAATATTAAAATTAATTAATGATATAAGAAAAAGCAACAGATCTGGAGCAAGATCTCCTAAAGGAGTAAATGAGCCTTTTGAAATTCTGTCCTGCCTGCGACTTATAAAAGATGAGCTTGAAATTGATTGTATGAAAAAAGCAGCTGATATATCAAAGGATGCACATATCTTAGCTATGTCTTATGCAAAGCCTGGAATGTACGAATACGAATTAGAAGCAATTCTTGAATATAAGTTTAAAAAATCAGGTTCTTTGGGACCTGCATATTCATCTATTGTTGGAGCCGGGAAAAACGCTACCATTCTTCATTACATTAACAACTCTGAAAAAATTAAAAAAAATGATTTGATTTTAATTGATGCAGGATGTGAATATAAATACTATGCGTCGGATTTAACGAGAACATTTCCAGCAAATAAAAAATTTACTGCACCTCAGAAAGCACTTTATGAAATTGTTCTGGAATCACAAATTAAATCAATAGAACTTATGAAACCAGGAAAAAGGTTTATAGATTCGTATAATAAGGCTGTAGAAATTCTTGTTGAAGGATTAAAGGATTTAAAGCTTTTAAAAGGAAGCATTCAGGAAATTATTGCTAAGAAAAAATACAGAAAATATTTTATGCATAAATTAAGCCATTGGCTTGGTTTGGATGTTCATGATGCAGGCCCATACCTTGATAAAAATGATAAATCAATAAAACTTGTATCTGGGATGGTAATGACAGTTGAACCAGGGATATATATTTCCAGTGAATTGGATGATGTACCGGAGAAATTTAAAGGTATAGGGATTCGAATTGAAGATGATATTTTAATTACAAAGTCAGGAAATAAGGTTTTAACTGAAGGAACTCCTAAGCAGGTGGATGAAATAGAGGCTTTTAGTTAACTCTTAACCTTTGGTCACTTGATGATAATAAGTACAAAACATGGTAAAAATTCAAGATTTCTTGGTATTAACATTAGTACAGATATCCTCAAAATATAGGAGATTTTATAGCACAGGTTGTTTTGATAATTAATAAAATGATATTTTATTTTAAAAATTGAAATAATTGAAAATGTTACTTCAGTTTTACGTCAAGAATTTTTAAAAACTAATGTTTCGAAAATAAATAGGGAATAATTAATATATGGTGATTGCAAATCCTTCTAAATTATCTTTAACTCAACTGTTAAAAAACGGGAAGACCACATTAGATAATGCACTGGTTCTGCTTGTTGATCAACTTGGAAATTTAAATTTTGAGTACCTTGATAAACAATTACTTTCTGCAATGCCTTCTTCATGGCCTGCAGAACAAGCCATTCCACTTCTATTTTGGAACAATAAACTCTATGTAGGTGTGCCTGAAAATCATGATCCTTCTTTAAGGAATTTACTTTCAGATTTCTTAAATGGTTGCCAGATTGAATTTAAAAACATAGGCATAGAAAGCTGGGATAAATGGTTTGCACTTATAGGAAAAACATCTGCAAATATACCTACTAAAACTTCTCAATATGATGGAAAAGCATCACCACAAACCACCCTGAAACAAAAACCAGGGATGCAGATGCAGCAACAAAAACCTGAGGAAGCTTCCTTAAGTGCTCCGCAAGCAAAGCTTGGTGCTGAATTAGAAGCTACCATTGAAAGAATACCTATTCGCCAAATCATGGCAACTGACGAAGGAGCAATTGCAAATGATGTAAGAGCGTTAATGGGTGAAGCCTTAAACCAAAGAGCCAGTGATATTCACTTTGAGCCGACCACAAAAGGATTGATTGTAAGATTCAGAATTGATGGTATTTTAAGAGATGTTTGCAGATATTTTTCCACTGTTCAGGATTTAAGAAAAGTAGTTATTGCACGTATAAAAATCATTGCTGATTTAAATATTGCTGAGCAAAGACAGCCGCAGGATGGTCGTGTAACTGAGATTTTAGGTGGACAGAGAGTTGATCTCCGTGTTTCAACTCTTCCTACATTGCACGGTGAAAAATGTGTAATTAGAATGCTCCCTCATGAAAATAATTTCAGTAATCTTTTGGATCTTGGAATGCCTAAAGGAAGACTTGCTCTTTATGAGGAGTGGCTAGGAAGAAGTCAGGGAATGATATTAATTACCGGGCCAACAGGTTCAGGTAAAACAAGCACTTTATATACCAGCCTGGCTAAACTGGTGGATACTACAAAAAACGTTGTAACGGTAGAAGATCCTGTAGAATATCAGCTTGCCAGGGTTAATCAGGTTCAGGTAAATGCAAAGGCTGGTCTTTCTTTTTCTGCTGGGTTAAGAAGTATACTTCGTCAGGATCCAGACATTGTAATGATTGGGGAAATTCGTGACCTTGAAACTGCAGAAATTGCAATTCAGGCTGCATTAACAGGACATTTAGTCCTAAGTACATTACATACTAATGATGCTTCAAGTACTATTGTCAGATTAATGGATATGGGAATTGAGCCTTACCTTATTTCCAGTGCATTAATTGGTGTTTTAGCCCAAAGATTGGTTAGGAAAGTTTGTTCATGTCATAAAGAATATAAACCGTCAGCTGAGGAACTTGAGTTATTGCATTTAACGTCTTCAACAAACGAAATGTTTGCAAAAGCTCAGGGGTGTGAGAAATGTAATAACCTGGGATATTCTGGCAGAGAAGGTGTTTTTGAAATTATGCCTGTTAATGAAAAACTTCAGCAGATGATTCAGGAAAGAGCAAATCTGAATGATATTAAAGCTGAATTAACTAGGCAGGGAGTTCCAACACTGGCTCATGCAGGAGTTCAAAAGGTACGAAAGAGAAAAACCACTCTAGAAGAATTACTCAGAGTAATTCCCCTACCCTAAAGCATCAGCAAATAAAATATTAAGCTGATGAAAATATTCTCTGATAAAAAAGAAATCATGGTCCAAGAAAATAATCTTGAGAGGATGCTCTTATCTTATACATTGTCTGACGTTAAGTCATTAGTGCCTCGTATCAATTTTAAAAAGATTAAACTATCCGGATTTCAAAATTTATACAAGCAGTTTACAGCTACAAAGCTTATTAAAGTATCCCTTGATGATGCGATTTTTCCCTCAGCAATTCCACGAAGGAAAACCTCGACACTTAATTATGAGGAAACTTCAGTAAACCCACTCAGAAGAAAAATTGACAAGGATGATATTCCAACACTACCTCAGAGCTCTGAAGAACCGGACATCACATTTAATCTTGAATCCCAAATAATTCAGGAAGAAGAAAGTGTAATAATCTCACCTGAGGTAATAACTCCAGAAGCAACCAAAGAAAACATTGTTAGTTCATCAAGCGAGGGTGAGTCTTTTGTTTGGCCTCCGAAACCAGAAAACAAAAAGAAAGCAGAAAGCCTTGAGGTAACAACAGAAAAGAAAAAAGAAATAAAGGAAAAAAACAAAACAAAAAAGAAGCCATATTTTCTAAAAGAAAATTTAGCTAAAAAAGAAGATCCTCTTTCTGAAGAGGAGCCATTAGAAGAAGCCCCAAAAACAGAAAATAAATTTCCCTGGGGAATTAAAGAGCATAAATATGAAGGGCTAGAAAGTATATTTAGTGGTGGTCTTGAGTCAGAACTTACGGATGAATTAGCTGAATTAGCTGAAAAGCCTGAAACTAAAGAACTAGTTACTGAGAAAGATAAACCCTTGCCGGAACTTGAGGTCATGGATAAAGAGGAAACAATAAAACCAATACTTGAGCTTCCATATGTAAGCCAAAATCTTGAGCCACAAGCAAATAAGATTTCTAATACTCCAGTACTTAAAGCAATTATGCCTAATGTTCCCGACCCTCAGATTCCTGATATGTTTAGTGAAAAACTAAATATAAAGGAAATGAAAAGCAGTACTTTTTGGGGTGAAATTAATAAGGTAGACTTAGGTCTAGGAAACATACGAGGAGCAAATAAAATGTTTCAAAATTCCGGCGGGTCCAAACTTACACCAGTAAGAATAGTTATAGCAGGTGGAGTGGCTGCTACTATTGGTTATTTATTCTGGACTTATGCTCTTCCTAATTTGTTTAAGGGAAATAAAGACTATCCTGATGATGAAAAGGTTGTTGTAAGAGATTTCTTTACGAAAAAAGAGAAAGCACTGAATGCTCAAAAAGATGAAAAACGATTTACAGAATCTAACGGAAAAAAAGTTTCTGAAAAAGAAATATTTAAGCCTATTACTGATAAAGAACGAGAAGCTTTAATCTTAAAAGCAAGAGAATCTATAGAAACCAGATCTGATCCTTTTGGACAGGATTTGATTTTACAGCCAGTCATTGAACAAAAAGCCAAGGAAGAAGCCAAAGAACAACCATTGCCTGAGATTCCTCTCCAAAGAAAACAAGTTGAACTGGTGGGAATCGTAAGTGTAGAAAATAAAAATCTGGCACTGGTAAATGTTTATGTGGCTGATTACAGTGTAAAAGTTGATGATGATAAACTAACACGTGAAACTAAGCTTAAAGCTGTATTAAGTATGGCTGTTCCTAACAGGACAGAAATATCTGTGTTGGATCCATTGGAAGACTGGTATGTTAAGCAGATTTCCAAGAGCAAATCAAGAAGTGATGATCCTACTATTGAGCTTGTAAAAGGTGATAAAAAATTTACATTACGAGTAGGACAAAGAGTTCTGTTTCCTGAAGAAAAATTATTTGAACAAATTAAGCAGGAATTTATTGCAAAGCAAGCTGTTCTTAATGCAACCCAAACTCCTGAACAAACCCCCTCTCCTTTATAATTTATTTGTATGAAAAGCGTTTCTCGGATTATTTTAAGTGCGTTAAAAGAAGATCTTGGACATAAAGGAGATATAACCACAGATTTGCTTATACCAAAGAAGCATAAATCAACTTTTGCTCTAATCTTAAATGAAAATTGTACTCTTTGCGGAATAGGAATATTTAAAGAAGTTTTTAAAGCACTGGATAAAAATTTAATTATTAAGCCTCGTTTTAAGGATGGTCAGCTTATTAGTAAAGGTAAAACCCTTGCAACTGTTTATGGAAACACAAGATCAATTTTAAAAGCTGAAAGAACTGCGCTGAATTTTATTGGGCATCTTTCTGGAATTGCTACATGTACTTCAAGGCTTGTAAATAAGACAAAAGGATTAAAAGTTACTCTGCTTGATACTCGAAAGACTACTCCAAATCTACGAACCTTAGAAAAATATGCAGTTTTATGCGGGGGAGCTAAAAATCATAGATTTAACTTAAGTGAGATGATTCTAATTAAGGATAATCATATAAAAGCTGCAGGTGGTATTGGTAATGCAGTAAAAAAAGCTAGAAGAAAAATTTCAAAAAAAACTAAAATTGAAGTTGAAGTAAGCAATCTTAAAGAATTGCATGAAGCTGTTTCTGTAAAACCAGATATTATTATGTTTGATAACTGGAATCCACAGGGCTTAAAAAATGCTTTAAAGCTATTGCCGGGAAATATATATTCTGAAGCCAGCGGACAAATATCAATTGACAATATTAAGAAATATGCTGTTACTGGTGTTGATTATATTTCGACAAGTTATTTTATTAAACACTCAAATTGGATAGATTTTTCTCTGGAAGAGCAGCTGTTGTAGCTTTCTTTGATAAGCTTTTTAATGTAATCCTTCATAAACTCTGGGAAATTGAAATGCAGATAAGATTTAAACCAGTTGAAAAATTTGATGTAGTAATTATTGGCTCTGGAATAAGTGGTTTGATCTGTGCTATTGAACTGTCTGTTGCCGGGAAATCGGTATGTATTTTTACTAAGGAGGCAGTAACAGAAAGCTCAAGCTTATATGCTCAGGGAGGTATTGCAATTCCTTTAAGTACTGGTGATAGTTTTGAGAGACACCTTCAGGATACACTAAAAGCAGGAACGTCCCTTTGTAATGTTTCTGTAGCTCGTGAAATAATTAAAAACTCTATTCTTGCTTATGAAAAATTAATATCATATGGAATAAGATTTGATTTAACTGATGATGCTATTCCTCACTTAACAAAAGAAGCTGCACATTCTTTTGCCAGGGTTTGTCATATAGGTGGTGATGCTTCCGGAAGATTTATTACGAAAGCTCTTATTGATAAGGCATGCAGAGAGTCTAATGTTTCTATTTCTCAGGGCACTGCAGTAATTAGGTTATTAAAAAACGAATTTGGCAGAATAAATGGTGTATTGGCCTGTGATGTAACAGGTAATAAATATTCTGTTTTTGCAGGTGATGTAATCATTGCAAGCGGGGGAGCGGGGCGGTTATTTAAACTTACTACTAACCCTCAGGTCAGTACAGGCGATGGTATTGCTCTTGCATATAGTGCAGGTGCTTATTTACAGGATATGGAAATGATTCAGTTCCATCCTACTGTAATGCATGTAAATGGAGAACCTTTACTAATAACAGAAGCAATCCGTGGAGAAGGTGCCAGGCTTAAAAATATAAAGGGTGAGTATTTTGCAACTTCATATCACAAAATGGGAGAATTGGCACCGCGAGATGTTCTTTCCAGGGCAATTCTTTCTGAAATAGAAAAAATTGAAAAAGCAAAATCAGGATTTGTCTATCTGGATATTAGCAGTTTTAATAAGGAATATTTTAAAACCAGGTTTCCAACTGTTTACCAGGCATGTATAGAAAGAGAAGTAGACTTGTTTGGGGCTGGTATACCTGTGGCTCCTGCTGCACATTATCTTATTGGTGGAATAAAAACTGATTTATATGGAAAAACAAATATCCCTGGTCTATGGGCATTAGGTGAAATTGCATCAAATGGTTTTCATGGTGCTAATAGGCTTGCAAGTAACTCATTGCTTGAATGTGTTGTAGTCCCTCATTTATTAGTAGAATCTCTTTTAACTCAAAAAGAATTAAATCTTTCTCAGGCTGAAGAAATGTGCTCGGTTGAATTCGATGAAAATCAATATGATGATAATGACATTGAAAATATATTAAATGAATTACAACTAAGAAATTTAAATTCTTTAGGACTTGTAAGAAATGAAAGATTATTAAGAGAACATAAATTTTGGTTACATAATCTTTCGGAAAAATATTATGTAGACAAATTAGGTCAAAATATTAAGATACAAGAATTTAAAAATATGATTTTATTGTCTAATTTGATTTGTACATTGGCTCTTGAGCGAAGACATAGCTTAGGTGTTCATTTTAGGCAGGATTATCCAGCTTTGGCTGAAAGCTATAAACATTCCTTAATTGCACAAAATTTTGAACTGACCTGGGAAGAAGAAAAATCACAAGTTACTTTATGCTATTTTTAAAATAAGGACATATAATTAGTAAAAAATATTATTTTGCTATGACAACAGAATCAGAAACACCATCATTAAAGATTCCAAATACTAATGGGAATGGAAATGGAAATAGAAACAGCATACCTGTTCGCGATATAAATGCATTAAAAAATCAAGTCAGGCAGCTGACTAAGAAAAAAAATGCAGTAATTCTAACTCACATTTATCAAAGACTAGAAGTACAGGATATTGCAGACCATGTTGGGGATAGTCTTGCTCTTTCCAGATTTGCTGCCAGGACAAATGCTGATATTATAATTTTTTGTGGTGTTCATTTTATGGCAGAAACCGCAAAGCTTTTAAATCCAGTAAAAACAGTATTATTGCCAGATCTTCAGTCTGGTTGTCCTATGGCAGATATGATATCTATCGGTGATTTACGTGCTTTTAAAGCAGAGCATCCTGGCATTCCTGTAGTTTGCTATGTTAATTCCAGTGCAGCTGTTAAAGCAGAGTCTGATATGTGTTGTACAAGTACAAATGCAGTTCAGGTTGTCCGTTCCTTTAAAGAAAAAGAAATTATTTTTGTGCCAGATAAAGGATTAGGAGTCTGGGTCCAAGAACAAGTTCCAGATAAAAAATTGCATATTTATGATGGTTTTTGTCCTACCCATTATCAAATCACACCAAAAGAAGTTTTGCACATGAGGGAAAAGTATCCAGATGCAGTGGTTGTCGCACATCCTGAATGTGACCCGGAAGTCTGGAGACTGGCTGATTTTGTTGGAAGTACATCTCAAATTTATAAATATGTTACAAATCACAGCAAACAAAAATTTATTATTTTATCAGAACAAGGACTTGTAGCCAGGATGCAGCGTGATATGCAGCATAAAACAATTGTTACCACTTTTCCGATTCCACTGTGTCCAAATATGAAATATCACAAATTAGAGACTCTTATTTCTGCTCTTGAAGAAGAAAAAAATAAAATTGAAATTAACCCGGAGATATTTGACAGAGCAGCTCATTCGATTACAAAAATGTTTGAAGTAACAGAAGCCTCACCTGAAAATAAAAACTATTGGGAAGGTCCCAAAGTTCCTCTGGCTGTCTAATAAAATGCTGTGCCTGGTAGAGTGCCTAGTAGAGACTTGCTGCAGCAAGTCTCTACTGCCATGTCAGCATATGCCATTAATCGACCAGAGCTCTTCTAATGATAAAATTATTCTTTAATGACAAAGAATGTTGCAACATTAAGCTTTAACTCCTTAACAGAAGGTGTGACTTATGAATTAATTCAGAATTTATTAGAGCCACGCTCAGGCAAATTATGGTTACAAAAAACTGTTAATTTGTTAAAGCAGATTATGAATGCTGAATATGTTTTTCTTTGTGCTTATTCAGATAATTTATATGCTATTGCTTCAAATGACCCTTTGTCTTTTAACAATAAGAATTTCAAAGAATCACATGATAATAATCAAAGAGAAAATGAACAGGAATCACCATACTGGCAAAATGATAAATATATAATTCCTCTTTCTTTTGAAGGGCGACTTGAGATTTATTGGCTAAAAAAACCGGCTGAAAATTTGTTAGGAGAATTTCATAAGCTGATTGCATTGATAACAAATTCTTTTGCTATAAGAGCTTCTTATGTACTTGCTGAAAAAAATTATTTATTTAAACAAAGTCTGTTGCATATTAATGATATTCTTGCTGTCAAAGGTCCTTTAAAAGAAAAGATCAGTTTGGTCGCCAGTGAAATAGCAAAAGTCTTTAATGCCAGCAGGGTCCAGGTGAAAATATTTTCTGACTTAAACAGATTAAACTTAAATAATGCTCTTACCTTTGAATACATAAAGAATGGGTGCCTTGAGGCAATATCAGTGGTCCCAAATATTGAGCAAAGGTGGCTTGAGAATATATCTCTAGGTGAACTTATCGTATTAAGTTCGGTTAACTTATTAAGTGATAATGTGATTAACCAAAACATTGAATCCCTTCTCTCGATTAAATCTATTTTAGGCTATCCTATTCAGGCTTCAGAAAAAGCTGTAGGGGTTATAGTTCTGCATCAATGTGACTATGATCGTTTCTGGACAGAAGAAGAAATATCATATATTAAACAAGCATCCGGAATGTTAGGAGTGGTTATTTCTTCAGAAGCCCCTTCTATAAAAGATTTTGATAGTAATTTAATTGGAGCTGATGACTTTTTAAGAGAAGTCAGTCATTGTCAAGCTGAGTCAAATCTTTTGAAATCCCCCTTTAGTTTATTGATGATTGATATTGAAAAACTTAGGGACATTAATCTGAAAATGGGTTTTGTTGCTGGTAATTTGGTTTTGTCTCAGACGTTGAGATATCTAAATAGATTGATTGGAGATAAATATAAAATCGCCAGATATAGTAATGATGAGTTTATCGTGATAATGAGAGGTGTTGATCAAAATTGTGCCAGAGTAGAAGCAGAAAAAATCAAAGATTATTTAAGCAATGTTTCTGTTCTAGGCATTGGTACAGTTGACTATAATTTTTCTTTTGTAACATATCCTACTCATACTGACTCTATTGCTGAACTTCTGACTATTCTTGAGCAGGGCATGATTTTATCAAAATCCAGGGGAAAGTTACAAATATCAGGTTTTGATGAAATCCATGGTCAGCTGAAAGGCAGATGGCAACAGCTTCTTACTCATGCCCTCCCGGAAATAATCGTAAAAAGTTCCAGCCTAAAAACCGGACCTGAAGTAATTGAAACTATTAAAAAGCAGGTCAGCGATTTAGAGCAGAATAAAAACACATACAGTGCTGATATTTTAGATTCTGTTCAGAGTTTAGCTCTTGCCTTGGATGCAAAAGATTCATACACGGAAGGTCATAGCAAGCGGGTATCTGAATATGCATTTATGCTTGCAAAATCTTTAGGGCTTGATTACCAAGAAATGGAATGGATTAGATTAGCTGCTTTAATGCATGATATTGGAAAAATCGGTATTCCTGAAAGTATATTATGTAAGCCGGGGAAGCTTACAAAAGAAGAATATGAAGTAATGAAGAAACATCCTGTAATTGGAGCTAAGATATTAAAACCCATAGGACCTCTTGAGAAAGTTGCTAATTTAGTTTTATATCACCATGAATATTGGGATGGATCTGGTTATCCACATGGTATATCCAAAGCTGAGATACCATTGGGGGCAAGGATTGTATGTATTGTTGATGCATATCAGGCAATGACCAGTAACAGACCTTATCGATCATCTTTATCGTTTGATGAAGCAGTAAGCAGATTAAAATCCGGAAAAGAAAAACAGTGGGATCCTGATTTAGTAGAAATGTTTATAAAATTATTAGTATAAATATGCTTACTTCAAAGAATAAAGTGATTATATATGCTCAGGATTCATTTGGAGGAGAAAGTGCAAAAACCGGTATTGGTTTTATTAAATATGGATTGTGTGAAACTGTTGCTGTTATAGACAGAAAATTAGATGGTAAAACAACTTCCTCGGTAATTAAAGATTTGCTGCCAATACCAATTTATGACTCTATACAAAATGCAGTTAAGTATCACAAAAATGCAGATTGTTTATTAATAGGAATTGCTCCAGCTGGGGGCAAGTTTCCTCTTGAATGGTTGCCTGATATTAGAAATGCCTTGAAACTCAAATTAAATATTATAAATGGATTGCATGACTTTCTTTCTGATATTTCTGAAATAAAAAAAACATCAGAAGATGAAGGAGTCTATATATGGGATGTCAGAAAAACCAATCATAAATTTCCTACTGCTAATGCCTTAGTCCTTGATTATCCAATCAATGTTGTTTTAACGGTTGGTACAGATGCAGCTATTGGTAAAATGACAGTTGCTCTTGAGCTTACAAAAAGTGCTAAAGCTGTTGGCAAGTCTGCAAAGTTTATTGCTACAGGTCAAACCGGAATGATGATAAGTGGTGATGGTATACCAATTGATGCTATAGTCGGAGATTTTATGGCAGGAGCTATAGAAGAAGAAATAATCAAAGCTGCCAAACAAAAATATGCATTTGCATTTGTAGAAGGACAAGGCTCAATTCTTCATCCTGCCTGGTCAGGCGTAACGCTTGCACTTTATCATGGTTCTGTGCCTAATAAATTAATCTTATGTCATAAGGCAAATTATGAATATCTTCGCAATACAAAAATAAAAATTGAATCATTAAAGCAATTTATTAATGTTTATGAAAATATTTCATTGCCTGTCAGAAAAGCAAAGGTTGTTGGTATAGCATTGAATACTTATGGGCTTGATGAAAAACAAACATCTGATTTAATAAAAAAAGCAGAGGATGAAACTTTATTGCCTGTGACTGATCCTGTTAAGTATACGGCTGAAAAACTTTTAAATGCATGTCTAAATCCAAAATAAAAATAAATGTTCGCCCCTTTAATCTTAAATTAGAATATCCTTTTGGAATTTCTAGGGGCTCGATGGATTCTGCTAAAAATGTTTTAATTACCATAACATATGGAGATGTTACTGCATACGGTGAGTCTGCTCCCTCTTCTTATTATGGTGAGAGTCAGGACAGTGTAATCAATTTCATACAATCATTTCTAAAATATAAATCACCTGAAGAGTATGTGACTAACATTCAAAAATTAAAAGATGATCTAAATAATTTTTCGTCCTCTCTTAATCCTCTTGGATTATCATATGCAGCTAAAGTAGGTCTTGAGATTGCGTTCTGGGATTTAATTGGCAAAATAAATAATCGAAGCTTATATCAATATCTCTTTTATGAAGATCCTTTTGTTGTGTTAAATGATGATTATGAAAATATACCGCAAACGTCATTTACTGTCGGATTGGATAATCTACTTGTAATAGAAGAAAAAGTTCAAAAAGCCATTAAAGCAGGTCACCGCATATTAAAAATTAAATTAGGAAAAGGAGAAGAAGCTGATATAAATATTTTAGAGACTGTACATAAAGCCACTAAAAATTTAAATTGCATTTTAAGAGTAGATGCAAATGGTGGTTGGAATTTGGAAACCACAAAAAAAATGCTGGATATATTACCGAAATATAAAGTAGAACTTTTAGAACAACCTCTTCCGAAAGGACAGGCATACTTACTGTCAGAAATCTATAATTCTTCACCAATTCCAATCTTTGTAGATGAGGATTGTATGGTAGGCAATGATATTGAGTCTGTCCTAGGTAAGGTTCATGGAATTAATATTAAATTAATGAAAGCAGGCAGTGTTATTGAAGCAGTAAATATGATAAAGCTTGCAAGAGGATATAATTTGAAGGTAATGTTGGGGTGTATGATTGAATCTTCTTGTTCTATTTCTGCAGCAGCACATCTGGCTCCAATGGCTGATTATGTGGATCTTGATGGTCATTTACTCTTAGCAAATGACCCATTCTCAGGTTTAATGTTTGTAAATAATAAAGTAATTCCTTCCCTTGAACCTGGCTTAGGTGTTCAAATGTCAGATAATTAGAGAGACTTATTTAGTAATACAGAGCTTTAATACTGTAAGCATAGATTTATTTATTTATTTAGAAGTAAAATCTTATAGTAAATAAATTACAGAAAACAGATTATTAAACAGGAGGAAATATTCGTGGTAACTATACAAGAAAAAAATGGTAGCTCATTAGCTATTATTCAACAAAGCTGTTCAAAACCAATAGTTGGTCAGCAAGCACCACAATTTAAAGCACAGGCATATGTGGACGGACAAATCAAAGAAATTTCTTTATCAGATTATAAAGGTAAATGGGTAGTTTTATTTTTCTATCCACTTGATTTTACTTTTGTATGTCCTACTGAAATTCTAGAGTTCAGTCAAAAAGCAGAAGAGTTTAAAAAGAAAAATGCACAACTTATTGGCGCCAGTATTGACAGTGTTTATTCACATAAGGGCTGGTGTGAACAAGGGGGCTTAGGAAAATTAAACTTTCCTCTAATGTCTGACCTGACGAAAAAAATTAGCCAAGATTATGGCATCCTCTTAGAGGATAAGGGTATCTCTTTACGAGGTACTTTTATAATTGACCCGGAAGGTAAGGTACGAGCAGCAACTGTTCATGATCTTCAGGTTGGAAGAAGTATAGATGAAACTCTTAGAGTTTTGACTGCATTCCAGACAGGAGAATTATGTCCTGTGGGCTGGACACCAGGTGGAAAGACTCTGGGAAAAGCATAGAAATAAGTTAACAGCAAGTTAATAAAAGCCTCTTGTACAAAGCAGGGGGCTTTGATGTTGAAATAGAGATGAAATTTATTTAATAAAAGTCAAAAAGGTTAAGACCTTAACTTTATATATTCATCGAAACTTTTATAAATACGTCTATAAAAGTTAAATAGTTAGATTAGCTTAGAAAGGATTATACATGGAGTTAAATCAAAATTTGGCGAATCACTTACCTGATGTTTGTAATAGTATTTCTGAAGAACTTGCAAATTTAAAAAAAGTTTCAGACATTAATAATTATGTTTTATTTGAACAGGATGATATTGTAATATCTTCTGCAAATGATAATCATATAAAAGAACTTGGAGAGCTGTGGGCAAATCTTGCAAGCATTCAGCAAATATTTGCACCAGAGAGATATTCTTTTAATGCAGAAAAAAAAGATTGGCATTATTTTGTCCAGAATAAGGTTGAAAAAAGAAGTAATTTATTATTAGTTGCTCAAAAGAAAAATGAATATGAAGTGAGAGGATTTTTATATCTACAATCAGTTACGTTACCTTCTTCTGAGCTTGTATTAAAAGGTGTTATTGAAGATATTTATACAAAGCCGCAATACAGAAGACAAGGTATAGCAGCAATGCTTTTAAAAATTTCATTAGAATGGGCTAGATCACAAAACATAAAACAAGCAGATATAGTTTCATTGTCAGGTTCAAAAGGCATGCCAGAATTATGTTTAAAAGTATCTAAAGAAATTAAAAATGAGATAAACTTTGAATTATTAACTGTTTAGTCAGCAATTTAAATCTAATGCTTTTAATTTAGACTTTACACTATATTAATCAAGGACGCTTTTGCACGACACAAGTATAAAAGGGTAAAATTAGTAAGTTGTGGGTAAGCAAAAAATAGTAATTATTGGTAGCAGTTATGCAAGTGCAGCAGCTTACCATAATCTTGAGCAATCTCTTTCCAGAACCAGGGAACCCGCTGAACTTTTATGGATTACTGACAAAAGTTATTATTTTATAAATGAATTACTTACTCAAATTCTATGCGATTCAGTGTCGATTAATGATGTTACTTGTGGCTTAAGAAGTGTTGGCATTATTAAACCAGGTGTTTCTTATTTGCAGGCAGATGTTAAAGACATTGACCTTGTAAAGAAAATTGTTAAAACAAATCAAGGTATATTTGATTACTCATATCTGGTATTAGCCCCCCAAAAAGATTCTATTAATGAAAATGAAGAAAGCTATAAGAGAAATTCTTTCTGTCTTAATTCGCCTATCGATGCATTGCAAATAAGAACTCACGTACAAAAAACATTAGAAAAAGCAGCTCTTGAAAATGATCAAAATAAAAAATCTTCTTTGCTTACTTTTTGCGTAGTAGGTGCGGATGTAAGAGGACTTGAAATTGCTTGTGCACTATCTGATTATGTTATCCATCTCTTAAAACATTATTATCCGGAGCTTTATAAATCCCAGGTAAAAATATACTTAATTGAAGCACGGCAAAATTTATTCCCGGATAAAGACCCGTTTTTTAAAACACATATTTTTTGTAATTTAAACAAAAAAAGGATTCAGTTACTTTTAAACTCTAAAATAACTGACTTTTCAAAAGGAAAAGTTTTAATAAATCAAGAAAGAGAAATTGAATCTGGTACAGTAATACTTTCTGCCTCAAATGATTATTGTGCTCTTATGAAATCATTGAATCTAAGAAAAGATGATCACGGCAATGCATCAGTTAATATTTATCTTCAGGCAGATGGTTTTGATGATGTCTTTGTAATTGGCGATTGTTCAAAATGTATGGATTTAAATGAAACAGCCTCACCAAATATAATTTCAACCATTACTCAGGCACAGCTTTGTGCTTCAAATATCCTTTCTAAAATAAACAATAATCCATTAAATCCGTTAAGAACGAATTTCCATATTAATACTATGTTTCTAGGTGCTAATAGTTCGATTGTCGATATAAAAGGTTTTTATCTTACAGGTATTCTTGGGTGGCTAATTCATAGGTTTATATATGTGCTGTCTTTTTGCGGAATATATAAAAAATTAAAATCTTTTGTAAGTTATCTTATTAATATCTGTGCGTTGCGTGAAAATTCCTACTTAGACTTCTTTGAAAAGGAAAAAGAAAGACAAATTCTTAAAAGATAAAGGAAAAGATGAGGTTTGATAATGACAAATAAAAAAGCAGATATCGGAATATTTGGTGGATCTGGGTTTTATGATTTTCTTGAAAAGATTGAAGAAGTTTCGGTAGAAACACCCTATGGTCCTCCCTCGGATAATTTGTTTCTAGGCAAAGTTGGCGATAAGACTGTAGCTTTTTTACCAAGACACGGAAGAAAGCACTCTATTCCTCCTCAAAAAATTAATTACCGGGCAAATCTTTGGGCAATGAAAGAACTTGGAATAAGTAGAATAATAAGTCCATGTGCTGTAGGAAGTTTGCAAAAGGTAATTAAACCTGGTGACTTTGTAATAAGTGATCAATACATAGATAGAACGAGGGGCAGAATTGATACTTTTTATGATGGTCCTATAGCTACGCATGTTAGTGCAGCAGATCCATATTGTCCTGAATTAAGAGAACTTGCAATTAAAGCTACTGAAGAAAATAAAGTTACCTGTCATAAAACTGGCACTATTGTAGTTATACAAGGACCTCGCTTCAGTACAAAAGCTGAATCTAAATGGTTTACAAGTATGGGGTGGACTACGATAAATATGACTCAATACCCAGAAGCACATTTAGCTAAAGAGCTTGAAATGTGTGTGGTAAATATTGCACTGGCTACTGATTATGATTCAGGACTGGTTGGTGATGTACAGCCTGTAAGTCATAATGAGGTAATGATAGTATTTCAACAAAATCTGGAAAAATTAAGAAAAGTTCTTTTTAAGTTAATTGAAATTATCCCTCATGACAGGAAAAAATGTAAATGCTCTGAAATTTTAAAGCATTCAAGATTTTTGTGATTTGAAGTATATGGAGTATCATGTACCCAAACTTATTACCAGAAATTCACAAAGTGAACTTAAAATAATCTGGAATGATGGCAAAGAATGTTTGTATAGTTTGCGTGAGCTTAGAGCTTTATGTATGTGTGCTTTATGTAGGCATGAAATTACAGGTGAAAGGCTAGTTAAAATTGAAAATATTCCAGAAGATATAAATTTGACAAATATTGAAATCGTTGGAAATTATGCATTATCTTTTACATGGACAGATAACCACAGCACAGGTATATATAGTTATGATTATTTAAGATCTTTGTGTAAGGTAAGTAAGTAGTTATTTCTTCTCTTTGTCTTCTGTCTCTTCTTTTGTAAGATCTTCTTCATCCGGAAGATCCCCAATGAGTAATTTTATAATTTTAGCTTCTCCATTTCTTAGTACCTTTAGGTGAATCTTGTTACCTACTTTTTTATTTCTTATAATTTCAGCAATTTTTGTAGGATCGTCTATTAATATCCCATCAAGTTTTTGGATTATATCTCCTGGTTGTATTCCATTTAAGTGTGCAGGACTATTAGGAACTACTTCTACTACATATGCACCCTTTATATCTTTTGGTATACTTTCTGTTTTTATTTGTTCATCTTCAAGGCGTGTCATTTTAATTCCTAGATAAGGATGTTTAATGCTGCCTTCTGAAATTAATTTATCTGCAATTTCTTTTACATAATTCCCAGGTATTGCAAAGTTTAAGTTTTGAGCATTTCTCCCAATTATAAAAGTGTTTATTCCTATTATCTCGCCGTTTAAATTAACAAGAGGCCCACCGGAATTACCTGGATTTATTGCAGCATCGGTTTGAATGTATTTGTATGCACCTTGTGCAGCTCCAAAAGTCACTCCTACATGCCTGGATAGAGCACTGATTATTCCAAATGTTACTGTATGTTCAAGTCCAAGTGGAGAGCCAATTGCAATTACCCATTCTCCTGGTCTTAATAAATTTGTGTCTCCAAATCTTGCTTTTGGGAGATTGTTTTCATTTATTTTTATTATTGCAATATCACTGTAACTGTCTTTAGAAACTAATTTACCTTCATATTTTTTCCCATTTCTTAAAGTGACATTAATTTTATCTGTATTTTTTACTACATGGTAACTGGTAAGGATGTAACCATTCTCTCTGATGATAACTCCTGAGCCACCTCCAGCTTCTGGTTGAGGCTCAAAATTAAAACTTTTTTCTTTTGGCTCTTCAGCTTTAACTTCAAGTGATGTGTCAATATTAACGACTGAGTTACTTACTTCTTCTGCAATATTTGCTATGGTGTCAGAGTCAATTAGTATTTTAGATTGAGTATCGTTAAATGTGGAGTTAATTAAAAACAAAGACAAAATTAATATTAAAATCAAATTTACTTTTTTGCTCATATTTTTATCCACCTTATAGTAAAAGTAATTATACTTTTGTTTCTTAATATGAATATAGTGCATTGACAGTTTTTATTACTCCGGTGGCTCTGCTCTATTAAAAGAGTATATTGGGGTCTTGATTTTGTTATGTAAGTTGAGAAATTATTAACAAGTTATAATATTATGAAATATCTAAAAAATATAGTAAAGTTTATCAATGAAGACAGTTAGAAGATTTGATTAATGAATACAATAAAGGAGAGGGTATATAAATGGCAATAGCAGGTAAAGCAGAATTTAAAATGAAAGTTAAAAGACCAAAATTAGATGATTTAGACATTTCAATAGGTAAAAAGACCAGATTATTTAGAATGCTTTATGAACATGGTCCAGCTAATGGAACCCTGATGATTCTCCCTATTGATCAGGGGATTGAACATGGACCATTGAATTTTTATGTAAATCCGCCTAGCGAAGATCCTGATTTTCAATACAGGCTGGCACTTGAGGGTGGCTTTTCTGCAATTGCACTGCATATAGGACTTGCAGCGAAATATTCCAGAAAATATGTAGGAAGAGTACCGCTGCTTTTAAAAATTAACGGTAAGACAAATGTTCCATCAGATGATAATGCATTCTCTCCTCTTACGGCATGTGTTGAAGATGCAGTAAGGCTTGGTGCAGATGCAGTTGGTTACACGCTTTATGTAGGCTCGCCTTCACAGGATCGTGATATTAGACAATTAAACGAAGTCAGATATGACTGTGAAAAATATGGTATGCCGCTAGTGGTCTGGGCATATCCAAGAGGTTTAGCCATTGAAGCAAAGGGTGGAAAAGACAGTCTTTATGCAGTTGATTATGCAAGCAGACTAGCATGCGAGTTTGGAGCAGATATAGTTAAAATCAATGTTCCAAAGATTGATGAAGCAAAACTTGATAAACTTCCTAAGCCTTACAATACTCTTAAGCTATCCTATGAGGAAGCTATTGCAAAAGTAGTCCATGCAGCAGGGAAAACTATGGTTTTGTTTTCCGGTGGAAGTAAACAAAGTGATGAAGATCTTTTGCACAAAGCAAGAGCTGCAATGGATAACGGAGCTACAGGACTTATATTTGGCAGAAATATGTGGCAGAGAGAATTCTCAAATGCATTAAAACTTTCTGCACAAATTAAAAAAATGATACTGGAAAGCTAATAGCAGTGCCTGAGAAAACATCCAGACTAACAAAAATAATTGCAACGATAGGACCTGCATCAAGAGAGCCTGATGTCATAGAAGCTTTAATAAAAGCAGGGACCAATGTCTTCCGTATAAACTGTTCTCACAGTGATCTTGCGACGAGAACTCTTACGATAAAAAATATTCGTAAAGTCTCAGGTAAATTAAAAAAAGAAATTGGTATTTTGCTGGATCTTCAGGGTCCAAAAATTCGTGTCGGAAAATTAAAAAACGGCTCTGTGTCTTTAAAAGATAAATCAAAAATCATTTTAACTAGTGAATTTGTTACCGGTACGGACAAAAAATTCCAAATAGTTAATTTTAATAAGATCATTGACACCTTGACTTCTTCTCACAGAGTGCTTTTGGATGACGGTAAGATTGAGCTGAAAGTGCTTGGAAAAGTAAATTCAAAAGAGCTCCAGTGTCAGGTCCTTTTCGGCGGAGAGCTGAAAGACGGAAAAGGAGTTAATTTTCCTGATACACATTTAAAAGATCTTAATCCGCTTACTGACAAAGATAAAAAAGATTTAAAACATGGACTTGATAATAAAGTTGATTTAATTGCATTATCCTTTGTACGTTCAGCTAAGGATATATTAGCTTTAAGAGAGTTACTTCCTAAGAATTCATTTGTAAAAATAATTGCAAAAATTGAAAAACCGCAGGCATTAGATGATTTGTCTAATATTTTAAAGGTAGCTGATGGAATTATGGTAGCCAGAGGTGATCTAGGCGTAGAATTATCACCTGAAAAACTTCCTACAATTCAAAAAAGAATTATTCAGCAGGCAAATGAAAACAATGTGCTGGTTATTACTGCTACGCAGATGCTTGAATCTATGATTAATTCTCCAAAACCCACTAGGGCAGAGGTTAGCGATGTAGCAAATGCAATCTTTGATGGAACAGATGCCATTATGCTTTCTGGGGAAACTGCCAGCGGTAAGTACCCAGCCCTTACTGTTGAAACTATGCATAAGATTGCTCTTGAAGCAGAATCAGTAGCACCCAGATTAAGGCATGATGTTAAAACTGTCCAGGAAAATCTAGCAAGAAGTGCCTGTGAGCTGGCTGAACGTGTAAAAGCAACAGCTATTGCATCCTTTACCCTTTCAGGGACAACTGCAAAGCTGGTTTCAAAACAAAGACCGCCAGTAAAAGTATTAGCACTAACACAGAACGAAATGGTTAGTCGCCAGCTAAGTCTTTGCTGGGGAACTACACCGATTTTACTAATGGATGTTTACGATACTGAAGCCATGATGAACCTGGTTGAAAAAACATTGATAGAGCATAAGCTGGTTAAAAAAGGAGACATTGTTATAGTTACTGGTGGTCTTCCTATTGCAGCACGTGGTGAAAGTAATTTTATAAAGATTCATAAATGTGAAGGGAAATAGAACGTAACGGCGAACCGGCGTAAAGGCGTATCGGCGAGAGGACAGAGAACGGATCTAGGAATTCTTTTACGTTATGAAGTACGCCGATACTCCGACACTCCGACACGCGCTCATAGTAGTTTTTGTTCTTGGTAAAATTTTATTGTTTTATGTATACACTCTCTAAACGGAATTATAGGCATCTTTAATTCTGTAGCAGCTTTACTGCTGTCATAGTAAATATTTTTACCAAAAAAACAAAGCTGTGAAGCGGCTGGTCTTGGAGATTTTCCTGTAAACATTCCAAGAGCTTCCTGTGTATATGAAGCTAAAACAATAGGTAATTTAGGTAGTTTTATAAATGGTTTTGATACTCCAAGCTCACTAGCAATGGTAGAAAGAAAATCTTTTATTTCAAGATTCTCTCCGCCCAGAATATATCTTTCGCCGCATTTTCCAAGCAGTATTGCATTGATAATGCCTTCACAGACTGCATCTACATCTACAAAGTTTGTCCCGGCATGAACATAAAATGGCTGTCTGAGCCTAACTACTTTAATAACGGGTACTCGTCTTCCTCTAAAATCCCCCACTCCCCATACATTTGCAGGATTTACCATGGTGGCATTTAGTCCTTTTGCAATAGCTTTGTGGACTTCAATTTCAGCTTCGTGTTTGGTTTCCATATAGCAAATCTTATGTTTACTCCAGTTAAATGAATGATCTTCATTTATAGACTCACCTTTTTCTCCATATCCTATAGCAGCAACAGAGCTAATATGAATAAATTTTTTACAACCTGATTTTAATGCTTCGTCCAGGATGTTTCTTGTCCCAATTACATTTACCTGGTAAAGCTTATCCCAGATTCTATTCCAGAAGGCAATTAACGCTGCCCCGTGAATAATAATTTCACAGTCATTTATTTTTCCCTGAAATGTTTCAGGTTCTAAGATATCTCCCGGTAAAATATCTACATCATTCTTCCATTTAAACAAATCCAGAAGAGATTTATCTCTTACTAAAATCTTTACGGCATAGCCTTTTTCAAGTAATTTACTAACAAGGTTATTCCCTATAAATCCGGTAGCCCCGGTTACAAAAACTTTTGGCATGACTTCATGTCATTGCGAGCCGAATGAAATGAGGCGTGGCAATCTCATCCTAGCAATGACATTTTATGCTCTCCTTTCATATAAACTAAAACACTTTCTCCATAACCATAAACCCTAGAAATCCCATACTTACCCAGCCGTTAAGCGTAAAAAATGCCAGGTCTAATTTTGACAAATCATTTTCTTTAACGAGGTTTTGTTCATATGTAAGCATAGAAGCTACAAATATAACACTCATCCAGTAAATAAAACTACTTTCTATAAAGTATCCAAGAATGATCAAAAGTGTAACTGTAGTTAAATGAAAAACTCTTGAGATTAAAAGAGCGTTTTTAATTCCAAATTTACTGGGTATGCTGTGAAGATCATTTTTTTTATCAAACTCATAATCCTGACAGGCATATAAGACATCAAATCCGGCTACCCAGAAAGTTACTGCACATGAAAGAATAAATGGAATAATAGAATTAATACTTCCAGTAACTGCAATCCATCCGGCAATTACTGAAGCCCCAATTGCAATTCCAAGCCATAGATGTGATAAAAAAGTAAATCTTTTTGTAAATGGATAAACATAAAACCACACTGCTGCTATTGGAAGTAGATATAAACAAATTCTAGGCAGTTGCAGTGCTGAATAAATAAAAACAGAAAGTGAAATTATAGAAAATAAAATAGCCTGATTTAAGGTTAAGATTCCTTTTGGTAGTTCTCTTAACTTTGTGCGGGGATTTTTAGAGTCAATATCTTTATCAATGATTCTATTTAAGCTCATAGCCAGCGACCTTCCTGAGACCATAGCTAAGACAATCCATAAGATGGTAGTGATTTCAGGAAAGCCATTTTTAACTGCCAGAATTGCTCCTGAGAGAGCAAATGGCAGGGCAAAAACTGAGTGTTCGAATTTAACTAAGTTAAGAAAATTGGTTATAGTTTTCATTGTTTTTCTTTTAGGCTATTTTCAAGAAAAATTGCAAATCCCTGAATTTCAGCAATAAGATTATTGAATTCATCTTTTAATTCAATAAGTAATTCAAATGTATTTTTAATTGTTCTATCATTCCCTGAGATTATGTCTTTGTGATTTTCAAAAGCTTTGTAATAATCAGTTAACTTTTCTAATTTTTCATATGTGCTTTCAATTTCAACCTTTTTTAAAGCAAAAATTCTATTTAGATCATCATCAATTAACTCGTTAGCAAAAAATGATTGTATTAATGAAAAACAATATTTATATGCTTCTTCAGCTTTTAAGACTTTATCTTTAACTTTTAGTAAATTGTCATTAAGCTGATTTCTTAAGGTCATTAAAAAAGTCATCCATTTTTTCTATAAGATTATCGGTTCTTTTCATCCATTGTTTAATTCTTTCAGAGGATGCTGTCATAAATTCAATCAGTTCTTTTTTGTCTTGTGAAAGAGCAGATTTTTTATACAGAAGATAATTAAAAAGCTTGTCTTGCTCTGACTTTGGGAGGCTGTTTATTGAACTTAATAAGTTGTCAAAATTTTCATTCATGATATTTGAAGTATAACATCAGAATACCTATGGTTAAGAAACCAGGTTAAGGAAATCAGTAGGCTTAATGTTTTTTTCATATTTGAGTAATTTCGATATTTCTCTTCTGTTTTATTATAAATGCCGTTGATTTTTTATGTGTGAAAAACATTAAGGAAAATCTTTTCTTTAACCATTTACTTTTAAGAGTTTAATTTGTTAATATCGGATTAAATATGGTCTGAGTTATTTAAGAAGAGTATTTAAGAGTAATATTTCAGGAGAGTAAATAGTTGTTTTTATTAAACATAGGTATTGGTGGAATAGGTGGCTTTGACGGAGCAGCACAGTTGGGCTGGCTTCAAAAAGGTGGCGAGTTTATTTCCGAAGCAATATCAAATAAATTTGGACAGCAAATAATTGGTGGGGCAGCATATGGTCCTTTTGGTGATTATGAAATTCCCTACAGAGAAGAAGTCTCTGGTGAAAAACAGGAACAAAATACTCTTAGTAAAATTTGGCTTTTTATTAAAAATCAAATTCTAACCTATGGATATATGGCTGTAATACCTGGAGCAATTGTTAAATGGATAAAGAATAAAATTTCACCTGCAACTAGAACTGTGACTGATCAAAATGGAAATGAGCGTCATGTTCCAGGTGAAGGATCTATTTTTGGTTCTATTTTAGGACTTATAGGCAATGTTCTTATGTATGGTGGACCAGTACTTTCTTTTGTTGGTCAACTTACAAGATTTCAAGAAGATTTTGCATTGGGTTCAGACAAAGCAGGTAGATTACAAGAGAAGAGAATCAGTAATAAGGCTGGTAGAGATATTTATTCAGAGATGTCAGTAGAAGGAATTCATGCTGATGCAGCTGATTTAGAAAAAAAATTAACATATAGAAGAGATATTCAAGGAAAGGTTTTTAACAGAAGTCAAATACCAAATAGACCAGAAACAGCATTTATTTGTGGTATGTCTGGTTCAGGAAAAAGTACTGGAGCTAAGGTTATTCTTTCTAACTGGGCAAGAAAAGTTGAAGCTAGAAATAAAAAACCTGTGATTATAGAAATTAGTGTACCAGCATTAGTAAAAGGAGCGGATGAACTTAGGCGAGTTGAATATGATAAAGCTGCATTAGCTGATAAAGCTGGTAAAGGAGTGGGTGATGCTTTTAGGCAAAGAGCAAGTAATCCATTATTAGTGTTTGATATGCTTCTTACTCGTGTGAAGGCTCTAATTAAAGAATATAAGGACGATCCGAAACACCAGAATGAAGAATTGGCATTCTTTATAGATGAATATGATAAGTTAGGTGAGATGGCTAAGGAAGGCGTTGATATTCAACAACTATATGGAATATTAACAGGGATTAATTCATTGATTAATGTAAAAGAACAAAAGTGTCCAATAATATTAACTGCAAACAAAACAAGAGCAGAATATATAGCAGAACTTACTGATGTGATCACAGCCGGTTTAGATGATAAACAGAAGGCACAAGTTATAAAGGATAAAATTGTTCCACATAATGAAAGATTAGGAGTTGTTGAGATTGAAATAAATGACCCTGCTCCGAAAGAGCAGGCTGAAATATTAGCAAAAAATTTGTTACTGACCTTTGATCCGGAAGTATTATCTCAAATTTATCAGCCAGCGGCTGATACACCGTTTTCAACTAGAATTAAAGAACTTAGAGACATTTTGTTAGTAGAAATTTCTTCAAAATATGGTTCTAATCTCTTGAATGGACGTTATATTGAAGAAAAAGCAGTTCCTGATTGTGCTACAACCTTGGGTAATATAGCAGATGCTGTAAGAGAAAGTGCTGCAGAAAATGGAGAAAAGCGCTTAGGATGTACTGATGCTCAATGGGCTAGCTTTGGTAATGAAGAAAAAATAAATGAAAAGATAAAAGCTGCAGGTTGTAAATTATCTATAGATGGATTAAGAGATATTTGTGTTGCAGCACAAGTTGCAAGAAAGGCTAAAGCCGAGGAATTAAATGATCTAACATACCAAGGTCTTTTAAAAGATGGAGTTGCAAAGGAACTTGTTAAGGGATATTTGAGAGATCATAAGTTAGATATAAGGGAGCGCGTGTTGAGTTGTTTACAAGGTGATGGTATAGGTGCTGATGAAGTCATAAAGATCTTAGGTGAAATTTATGGACATGACTCAGGAGTGTTTACTTCAAGAGGAGTTTCACAAGTTGAGCTAGAAGCAGGTAAGCTTGTTTCATATACACATGGCTTTAGTATTGATAAAAGTAGAGGTAAGGTTAAAATTGCGCTGGAGCCTACTTCAGACCCAAGAACTGTTTCGGGTCTTACTGGATTTTCGGCAGCTCTAAAGATTAATCATATGGTAGAAATTCCGCTTAGTGAATTTACTGCTATGTGTACTTCTGAAATACTTTCAATGTTCAAAACTACAAATGGAAACAAAAGCCCATTTTATAAACTATTTAGCTATATATTTAAAGCTGCTGAAAAAGGAGAAAAAGTTAAATTAGGAGCTGATCAACTAGCTGATCTTTTTGGGGATCTTTTTCAGGGGGGATTTGCTACGACATAGTTGCTTAATTACTCAAATAACTCTCACCCCATCCCTAGCGTATCGACATTTCCTCTACTACTACTAAATTTCATTTGGAAACAAAAAATTTTCAAAGCATTCATAGATTGAAGTCATGAAAATTTCTGGGCCGAATAAATCTTTTTCTGATCGAGTTGTACGATTTACACAACGTCCTTTGCATAGCGATGACACAGTAGACAGAATGCCTCAAATGAATTTATTTGAAAGAGCTTTGGTAGCTTCTACTTTAACCCCTGAGAGAACAGCAGCAGTAGTTGTTGCAGCCGGCATATCTGGAATATCTGCATGGGCAGCTTTTAAAGGAATATTTTCTTTTGAAAAGATTCTTCTTGCTCTTTCTAGAGTTAAGTTACAGTTAGTTTCTACAGCAGCTCTGGCAATGATATTTGGCCTTATTCAAATGAACGATCAAAATTTAAAAGCTGAAAGTATTTCTAGTCAAGATAATTATGCAAATGTTCTTGAAGTTGACAATTTCCCACCTGTAAGTTCAAATAAAAATTCAGGTCCAGAAAGAGACAATCTGTATAGATTAAAAATATATACAGGAGAATAAAACATAAATAAAATGAAGATATATCAATTAAACTTATTATATTTATAGTATATTAGAACCTAAAAATAATATTAAGCTTATAAATAATTTTAAATACTATACTGTAGAATGATGACTTGGGTAATTAATGAAGAATACAATTAAAATATGATAATAAGACCAACTACAAGTCAAAAAGATATAATTGCAGCAATAGGTGCTAATCACGACAGAAGTTCATTTTCGAGGGACGGCAGCAACAGAATATCACAGTATATGCCCCCTGATGATAATGAGTCACCCATTTTAAATCTAGCCGAGTACGCTACACGTTTAAAGCAAGAAAAAACACAACCAAATCAAAAATCCTAATAAATAAGCCATTAAGCCTTAAATAGTAATATCCAAGAAGTAATTATTAACAAAACATTTAGATATTAGTGATTTTATAAATCAGGTTTTATTATTGACCTACGCTTATTTTTATAGGCTAAAAGTGAGGAAATAAGAATGATTATTATTATGGAACCGGAATCTACGCAAGAGCAGGTAGATAAAGTAGTTAAACATATACATGATCTCGGAATGAAAACAATTTTAAATAAGGGTGTTGTTCAGACTGTCATTGCTGCAATTGGAGAAACATCAAAATATTCAACTGATCAATTTGAAATTCTTGAAGGTGTAAGAACAGTACAAAGAATCCAAGTTCCGTTTAAGCTTGCCAGTAGAGATGCACATCACTTAGATACTGTTGTAACTGTTGGTAAAAATATTAAATTTGGCGGAGATAATCCTCCTGTAATTATTGCAGGTCCTTGTAGTGTAGAAAACCAAGAAAATCTCCTGGCTATTGCAAATGTTGCTAAAGAATGTGGTGCAAAAGTTTTAAGAGGTGGTGCATTTAAGCCACGTACCGGACCCAGGGCTTTTGAAGGGTTGGGTAAATTAGGACTTGAATTTCTTGATGTTGCCAGGAAAGAGACTGGGCTTGCAGTTGTTACTGAGATTATGGATGCAAGAGACTTAGAAATGATATGTAACTTCACTGACATTTTACAGGTTGGGGCAAGAAACATGCAGAATTTTACCTTGCTAAATGAGATAGGAAAAACAAACAAGCCAGTTTTACTTAAAAGAGGTTTAGCAGCTACCATTGATGAATGGCTTCTTGCTGCTGAGAGAATTATGGACAAAGGAAATACACAAATTATTATGTGCGAAAGAGGAATTCGAACATTTGATAATAAATATACGAGAAATACTGCAGACATAGCAGCAATTCCTGTAATTAAAAGACTTTCACACCTTCCAGTTATATTTGATCCAAGTCATGCTACAGGAAAATGGAATCTGGTTGCACCGCTTGCTAAGGCAGCCGTAGTGGCAGGTGCACATGGATTAATTATCGAGGTTCATCCTGAACCTGAAAAAGCATTATCAGATGGGCCACAAACATTAAACTTTGAGAACTTTAGAAATCTAGTAAAAGAGATTGATCGCTTGATTAAGGTATTAGCTCCAGCTTAAAGCTAAGTAATTTTAATTATCTTGGTTTTTTAGGTTTGAAACAACCAGACCGTTCGTCCCATTCGAATTTGCAATTAGGGTCTTGAACTTGGAAATGGATTTCTTTAATACCAAAGACATCTATTAAATTTTCCTTATTCATAAGTATCCACAGAGGTCCATAGGCAAAATCAAAAAGCTCTGATTCTCCTTGTGACATACATAAATTTAATATTCCAAAGTCTGTATTCTGATCTTCTAATCTTCCCTTCCACAATTTTGCAGCTTCTCTACAACATGCAGCAAAATTTATCAATAATTTACTAGTCTTTGATGGAATCTTACAATCAGCATAATGAGCACCATCAGCTTCTTCGAATACTTCAATCTTAGTGGACAGCGTATGAAACAGTTCAAATTCTTCTAGAGTAAGCCTGTTATCAGGTACAGCTGATAAAAATTCTCTCTCTTCTTCTGCAGTAGCAGGGGTCCACTTACCAGCTGGTGAAACGGTAACAAGCAGCTTCAGCATTCCTGCCTCGATAGAACGATTAACATCGTTTTGTTCTTTCTCAGGGAGAAACAGATCAGACATTTGTGCAAGGATAGAAAGATTAGTATCAATTCTATGTGTTAAATCATAGATTCTATTTAAAGGAGCTCTTTTAGCAGGACATTCCTTCGCTAGCCTTTCAAAATCTGTTTGACAAATATGACCAGGTGGAAAACCAACACCTAATCTTGGATCAGGATTTTCTCTATACTGACTTCCCTTTATTTCTAGTTGTTCAAGAATTCCTGTTCTAAAGCTAGCCATTGCAAGTTGTTGATAATGTAGAGTATATCCGCGATGTGGATCAAATGGTCCGATCGTTCTTTCCTTTTCTCTTTGACCAACTAATTCTCTCCAATTTTCAGAATAACTAAATGTACGATCAATAAGATCATATTTATTCGTCATTAAGACTTTGTAATCTTCCCACACCTCACTAACTAAATCATGTAGTAAAAAAAGGCCTCTTACATAATAACCGCGATAAACGCTTCTCATAGTAAGTAACCATTTATATCCCACAGCACCTAATTCTTCTTTTATCTTAAATTCTGCTGGGTTCATATGCAATCTATCATGTTCTCTCTGCCGTTCTCTCTCTGCTTTCTTTTCTTTCTCTTCTTTTGCTAAGAGCTCACTAGGTGAGAGTTCTCTAGGTGGAGGAGGGGGTTTCATTGTAATTCTTTTGACAAGTGCTCTTGGAAGGACTGAAGCTTTTGGTCTTTTTGGTGGTGTTTGTCCTATTGGTTCTAGCATAGTAAACTTAATTTCAATTATTTTATGGAGCGAATATAGTGCTAATTATTAGATTACAATAAGATTTGCAAACCATTGCAATATTTAAAATGGTTTAATATTTAAGCGATAAATCAAAGATTCCTCAAATCGTATATATACATTAAATGTAAGATTAAGCTTGACTATTTTTGCTTATTTTTAACATTAGCAATTTCAAAAAATAATTCTCTGTCTCCATTAAACAATATTTCAACTTTATAAATTCCTTTTGGGATAAATGGAATATTGAAAAAATTTACAAGTTTGGATTCGTCTTTTGTTCTTAAATCTGCATATTTAATTGTTATTAAATTATTGTTTCCTATGTCAAAGGTCTTAAATAGACTTATATTAGCCCTATAGTTTTCTTCTATTACCGGTCTAAAATCTGGTGGGGCAAGAAATCCTGATAATGTAAATTGTTCAGTTAAGGAATTATCTTTTAATAAGAGAGACGAACTATTTAGGTCTAGATTTATATTTGGTTCTGAAAGATCAGTTGGCGAAAAGGTTTTAGTAATCAATAATTGAAGAAATGATTTGTTGTTTATTGTTTCAATGGGCTTGCCCTTTTCATTAACGCTGGGTGCTATATTTTGCTCAACAGAACTATAAGTTTTTATTGTGCTTATTGTGTAAATATCAGCTTTTAAATAAGTAGTGATTTTTAAATCACTGAGTGGACTATTTAAGGGTTCATCAGCAGGTATTGATTGATTTCTGCTTGCTTCTTCAGGCTCGATAAGATTCTGAATTAAAACATTATTGTCTGTTGAAATGGTGAATTTATTTATGTTTATATTGTCATTCCCTGAAATTGTAAGATTTGACAGGACGCTTTTTTTGTTTTGATCGGAATAAGGGCTTACAATACTTTCCAGGTTGTCCAGCGGAATATTAAAGGTAACTTTAATAAGATTTTTATCTACCTCAAGAGGAGTGTTTAATTTGTAACTATTCTTATTGATTTTTGTCTTAGAATTGTTAAAGTTTCCAAGCTTTAATGTTGTAGAGGAAAGATAACTTTCAAAACTAAGATTCTCTGAGCTTTCAGAATCTATTATTTCTTTGCCTGGATTTGATGTTAAAAAGCTCTCGTCGTATTTAAAAAAATATGAAAATCCTGACTTTTCAAATATTCTTGGAATATATGAAAACACAAGATTCGTTGATTCGTTTTGCATTTGTTTGTTATTAAAATTATCTTTAAAATAAAATATTGAATTTATATTTGGATTGTTGAATAAACAGTCAGTTATTTCTTTTGGATTTTTTGTGGTTAAACTTCCAGCTATGCAAATACCACCTTTTCCAATTCCAAGCAGGTTTGCAATATTCTCCTGGTTATTTTGGAAATTGTTTGTTGTATCAGTGGTATTAAAATTCTTTTTAATTTCAACAAATTTAAAATTTTCAGCCTGAGAACTATTCTCCGGCAAGCTTACTGAAGCAGAGTAATACTCTGAAGGGGACTGAAGCCTGATTCTAAGGCTGGTGTCGGAAGATATCATTATATTTCCATATATTTTGAACTCTTCATAATCAGGACAGATCAAATTTTCGGAAGGAAGATTTAGGTTGTTTGTAATATTTGTACAGTCAGGCTTTATATGCTGAATAATTGAATATGTTTTAGCTGGATCAACAAGTCCAAATAAGGTGTTATCTATATATTTATAAGTTTGTACTTCTGTACCGTTTTCATCTATGATTTTTAAGGTGGTATTTTCATCTTTGATCTTTGGAGCTGGTTTTAAATGTAAAATAACACCAGTTTTATCGAGTGTAAAATTCTGTGTTATTGGACTTGAAGCTTCATTTACTTCAAAGTCAAAAGTCTTTTCTAATGCTCTGCCATTAAGAGTAAGATTATTAAAGTTACCTGGCAATGGTAATTGAACCTGTGCATTTGCACAAGAAGAAATAGTAATTATTACTGAGGTAATGTAAATGCATGCTGCCAAATATTTAATTCTATGGCAGAGTAGGTTTATATGAAGCATATTGTGGATCTTAGTTAGAGGGTTTAAATTCAGCATCAATTACATCATCGTCGCCGCCATTTGTAGTGGATTTTTTTGCACCAACAGGTTCTTCGTCACTGGTGTTTTCAGTACTTTTTTGCTGATCTTGACGATCTTGACCTTGTTGTTGGGATACTTTTGTAGTAAGAGTATAAACAGCTTCCTGAAGATCATTGGTAAGACGTTTGATCTTATTTATGTCTGCATTGTCTTTTATTGCCTGCCTGAGTTCGTTTAAAGATTGTTCAACTTTTGACTTTTCAGGGATTGAAGGAGTATCTTTCAATTCTGAAAGTTGTCTTTCAACCCTGTAAACCAGACTGTCTGCTTTGTTTCTTTCTTCAATTTCTTCTTTACGTTTTTGGTCTTCGGAAGAATGTGATTCTGCTTCTTTGACCATCTTGTCAATTTCATTTTTTGATAAGTTTGTAGATGCTGTAATTGTTATTTTTTGCTCTTTACTTGTTGCCTGATCTTTTGCAGTAACGCTTAAAATCCCATTAGCATCTATATCAAAAGTAACTTCGATTTTAGGTATGCCTCTTGGCGCAGATGATATTCCTTCAAGATGGAATTCTCCAAGTAGTTTATTATCAGATGCTATTGGTCTTTCTCCCTGAAAAACTTTAATGTCAACTCTGGTTTGATTGTCATCAGCTGTACTGAATATTTCTGATTTTCTGGTAGGAATAGTAGTATTTCTGTCGATAAGTTTGGTAAAAACTCCACCTAATGTTTCAATTCCGAAACTAAGAGGAGTAACATCAAGTAATACTACATCTTTTACTTCTCCACCTAAAATACCTGCTTGAATTGCTGCACCTACAGCAACTACTTCATCAGGATTTACCCCTTGATTAGGTTCTTTGCCGGTAAAATCTTTTACAAGTTTAACAACTGCAGGAATTCTAGTAGAACCACCTACTAATACTATTTCATCAATTTCACTGGTGGTGATTCTTGCATCATCTAATGCTCTCTTTAGAGGGCCTTTAACACGTTCAAATAAATCATGACAGAGATCTTCGAATTTTGCCCTTGCAAGCTTCATTTCAAGATGTTTTGGTCCATTTTGATCTGCTGTAATAAATGGCAAACTAATTGTAGTTTCTGTTAGGCTGGATAATTCAATTTTTGCTTTTTCTGCAGCTTCAGTAAGTCTTTGCAGTGCCTGCCTGTCTTTTCTTAGGTCAATGCCTTCAAGTCTATGGAATTCATCTGCTATCCAGTTTACGATTTTTTGATCAAAATCATCTCCGCCAAGTCTTGAGTCACCGCTTGTGGATTTTACTTCAAATACCCCATCTCCTACTTCTAAAATACTGACGTCAAAGGTTCCTCCGCCAAGGTCAAAGACCAGAATTGTTTCATCTTCTTTTTTATCAAGCCCATAGGCAAGTGCTGCTGCCGTTGGTTCGTTTATAATTCTTAAAACATCTAGGCCTGCTATGGTTCCTGCATCCTTGGTAGCTTGTCTTTGACTGTCATTAAAATATGCCGGAACAGTTATTACTGCTGCACTTACCTTCTCGCCAATGTATTTTTCAGCATCTTCTTTCAATTTTCGAAGAATCATTGCTGATACTTCCTGAGGGGTATATTCTTTTTCTTCAATATCTACAATTACAGCATTGTCTTTTGCTTTTTTTGTTTTATATGAAACATATTTTCTTTCTTGTTCTGTTTCATCATAAGTATGCCCCATAAATCTTTTAATACTTGAAACAGTTTTTTCAGGATTTAATTCTCTTTGCCTTTTTGCAATTTGACCTACGGCTCTTTCTCCTGACTTTAAGAAAGCAACTACAGAAGGAGTAGTTCTGTTGCCTTCTGCATTAGGAATTACAGTAGACTTTCCTGCTTCCATAACAGCTACAACTGAATTTGTAGTTCCTAAGTCAATTCCTATTAGCTTTCCCATTTTTAACTCCTCTTTCTATATTTTTCAATTATAGTTATATGCCAAAAAATTCCTTATTGACTGTATATTCATGTTGTTTTAATTATTTCTAGGATGCAGTCCTTAGCTTTTGAGTTTATATAAAAATAGTTATATCCTATTAAATCTTCATAATTTTTTTATATTTATATGTGATTCTTTATATGAAACAAAGTATAAAACCCTGAGGCTTGTTTAATTCATTTGCAGGACGATGCATAGGTTGCCAGCCCTTTCTATAAAAGAGCTGAGAACGTCAAACAGCCAAGTAATAACTTACATAAGAATTGTTATCAATTAATTAGTAATTAGTTCTTTTTGGTTTATGCTTGTAAAGTTAATAATCAAAGTCAAATTTGTTAATTTTGATTATGATAGTTACTGGGAAACTGTAAATTCCCACGCTATAAAGGTTGTTCAGAGAAGAGGAGAAATAAAATGTCTTATACGATAGTTAGTGATATCTGTGAAGCAAAAGCTGATTGTATACCAGTATGTCCGGTGGATTGCATACACTGGGTTGAAAAAGACGGACAAAAGAAAAAAAATAAAAAGAGTACAGATTACACATATATAGATAATGAAACATGCATAGATTGTGGTGCTTGTTTAGCTGCCTGTCCAGTAGAAGGAGCTATTCTAGATACCTGGGAGCCAAGTAAACAAGTCTATTAATCAGGGAAAGCATAAAATTAACAAAAAAGCTTGCTTCTGCAGGCTTTTTTGTTTTTTAGGGGTAACTGCCAAGTTCTTTCTTTCTATACTTTAATCTCAAATATTTAATTGTTTCTGTGATACTTAAAGGTTGATGGGGATAATTTTAAGAAGAGGTTATAAGTGAAAAAGTGAAAAAATGAAAAAATCCTTAGAATTATTAGGAGTTACATCATCTGGTCTTGAAGCTTCTATTGAAAAGAAAAAAAATGATGAAAATCTGGTAAATGAAGCTGCCTTAATATCAGATTTAGATGAACGTGAAAAGTTTTTATTAAGTTTTCTTGAAAAAAAAACACATGGATATGTTAAATCAAAATGTCTTTTGGCAGATTTAATAAAGAGTAAAAACCCTGCTTATGCCTGTGATCTTGTTATGTCTGCGTGTCAGGCTGAACCGGTTAATCCAAAAAATTATTTACTGTTTGCAGAGATTGCATTTGAACATAAGGCATGGGATATTGTTTTATTTTCTTTGGATATTGTCAAGTGGCTGTCTGATGATAAGTCTGTATTAGTGTTGAATCATGCTGAGGAGCTAAGACAAAAAACTGCTGAGTTAATTAATCAAAGCAATTTAGAAAATAATTCTAATAACGCTTTTTGGAAAAATAAAAAGCCTGAGAAGTTTTGGATTCTGGAACGGCTTTATTACCAGTCAAAACTTAAAGGACTGATCAGATTTTCATTTAAACTATTAAATACTTTTCCTTATGAAATTCAAAATTACCATGTCGTTTATTCAGCCTTCACGCTTTTGGATGATAAAACAGCTATTCTGGATCTTTATAAACACATTAATAAAATCCTTTCAGATGACAACATAAATAAAAATCTTTATTTGGGAATGATTCATTATCATTTGTCAGAATATGATAAAGCTGTTCAGGTCTTAAATGAAGTGCTAGCCATAAAAAATACACATCCTAATGCACTGCTTTTTATTTCGTTGTCTTATTTAATTATGGGGAATGCAGAAAAATTCTCCGAATCGTTTAATAAAATAATTCCTGGGTATGAGCCTCAATTTATAGCACTGTATTTTATATATTCAGCCTTTATGGGTGCTTCATTAGATAAAGCACAATTCCCAAATCAAAAAATGATTTCCAGAGAAATTATAGAAGTAATTAAAAAATTAATTTACTCAAAGCGAGAAACTACAGCAGAGTTGCTAATTCAAAGATTTCAGGAATTAGGCTATTTTGCAGTATTGCCTTTCTTGCAGCTTTATATAGCTGAGTTGCTGATTAAAAACAATGAGCTTGATAAGGCAGAGAAAATGCTTTCAGGATGCATCGATGAAGAGGTCCATAGGATAAAGGCTTGGATCTATAGAATCAGAGGATTAGAGGATTCCGCAGAGAAAGAGCTTATACTCTACAGGCAAAAATATTTACCTGATAAAGATATGGGTTTTCACTGTAAGCTTGTAAATCTGGACTTAAATTACCAGATTTCGGAAAATACAAATGAAAATTTCAAATTACTAAGAATTGCTTTTGAACAAACCAAAAAACTAATTAGCATTTTTGACATGGAATATGGATTAAACTCAATGACTTGTGTTGAAACTGGTTGCCAGGATTGTTGCACAAAAACTTTCCCTTATGTTTCATTTATTGAATATTCTTATATGAACGATTGGCTTTCTGGGCAAAGTGATGAAATTAAAAATAAAATATATAAAGTTTCCAGAGATATAGTAAATCTGTATAAGAACAGATATGGCAAAGAACCGCCATTTATGCATGGGGAAAGTTTTGATTTAAATAAAGAATTCCCTACTGATTTTGTATTTGAATGCCCTTTCCTTGGTGATAACAAATGTAATATATATGAAAACAGACCCTTTACCTGCCGTGCTTATAGCTATGGAAGTCAGGATGGTGTCAGATATAAAGGCTGCAATTACTTTTTTGAACAATTTAAAGGAGCAAATAAATTAACTGATGTAAGAAAAGTTATTAATATGGCATCATTCTTTGATTTTGCAAAAAAGATAGATGAAAAGCTTATTGGAAAAAGAATTATAGCTCCAATCCCTGTTTGGTTTGCCCAGTCATATGAAGAAACTTTAGAAAAAATAAACCGACTTCTCTAAAATTGGTCGTTCCTGCCGCAAGCAGTAGGATATTACACCGATTTTTAACTTTGTCACCGGACGTCGGATTTGGAAGTCGGTTTGATTTCGCTCACTTATATCTCAGTGGCAAGCCACTGGGTATTACGCTTCGCTCAAATAAAAAATCTATGATTCAAGCAATGCTTTGACTTCTGTTATGGGAATAGTACTGATTATTTTTACGGTTCCAATATTTTGATAAGGCAATATAAATCTAAGCTTTCCGTCTTTTACTTTTTTATCAAGAAGCATTGATTTGATTATACTTTCGGTCTTTTCGTTTTCTGTTTCTGTTGGCAGTTTGTAGGAATCAATTAATTCAATTACTAAATCAGCCAGGTGTTTTTTAATAAAGCCATGATTATAGGCAAGTTTTGAAGCTAAGCACATTCCGATACTAACGGCTTCTCCATGAGTGTATTTTTTATAATTATAAGCTTGTTCAATTCCATGAGCAAAGGTGTGTCCAAGATTAAGTATTGCTCTTAAGTTTGATTCTTTTTCATCCTTGCTTACGATTTTTGCCTTAATCTTGGCAGAATGAGTAATGATTTTTAAAATTTCAGTTAGTGATTTTTTCAATATGTTATTTTTGTTTTTCCTTAAGTAATTAAAAAAGCTTTGCCCGGAAAATATCTTTCTGGCAGTTCTTTCAAGTAAGGCATATTTAATGACTTCTCCCATTCCTGTTAAAAGTTCTTTTTCTGGTAATGTTTTTATGCAATAGGGATCAATTAAAATAACCCTGGGTTGATAAAATGTCCCAAGCAGATTCTTCCCTTCTTTAATATTTATTGAGGTTTTGCCTCCTATAGATGCATCTACCATGCCAAGCAACGTAGTGGGGAGGCATATAAAATTTACTCCACGATAGTAAATTGAAGCAGCAAAACCTGTAAGATCGCTTATTACTCCCCCGCCCAGCGCAAGAAATGAATCGTTTCTTTCAAACTTGTTTTTAACGGCAGATTTTATTATTTTTAATAATGATTCTTTGTTTTTATATGTTTCTCCGGACTGAAGAATGATCTTGAACACTTTATATCCTGATTTTTTGAGACTTTTTTCTGTCTGGTCGCGGTATGATTTTGGTACTTTATTCTGAGAAACAAGTAAAATCTTTTTACTTAAATTCAATGGTTCTAAATATAATCCACAATCATTCAGAATTTTGTTTCTTATAAAGACCTTATAACTTTTTTCTTTTAAACTGACTTTTATAATTTCATCTTTCATCTTTTATCTTTACCCAGCATCCTGTATCGGGCTAAAATTACTAACGTTCAATAAGCTTATTATTTCATCTGCTATTTGATTTATGTCCTTGTCTTCTGTATCTACCTGAAAGTCTGCCATCGCATACATTTGCTTGCGTTCGTTAGATATTTCTTCAAGTTTTTTGATTGGATTTTTTTCATTCAATAAAAGAGGTCTTATTCTCTTTCCGCTGATCCTTTTGTATAAAGTTTCAGGAGATGCATATAGAGCAATTATCCATCCAGATTCCTTTAAAAACCTGAAGTTTTCTGGATCTTTAATCGCTCCGCCGCCAGTAGCAATAACTATTCCGACATATTGAGATATTTTTTTTATTGACTCCTTTTCAAAATTTCGAAAAGCAGATTCTCCGTCTGTTTGAAATATCTCAGCAACCGTCTTTCCGGCTTTTCTTTCTATATATCTGTCTGTATCTATAAACCTTCTTCCTAGTTTTTTTGCAATAGTTCTTCCAATGGCTGATTTCCCGGACCCCATGAGTCCTATTAAGACGATATTTCTTGCTTCATCTATAATTTCCATTTATTTCATCCTGACTTGTTTAAGGCAAATAAGTTTTTGTCAGCTAGAACGCTATAATTTTACAACTTTTTAACAATATTTGTTATTGAATTTACTGTGAAGATTCTATATGATCAACTTGCTACAATTAATCTATTAAAATACAGTTTATTTTATTTGTGCCTATATGAGAAGTTGGGAAGAACTGAGAAAAAATGGAAAAAAGTAATATTGGTAACAGGTTTGCTGCAAGTAATATTATTCATGGTGCAAATGAAGATAATTATTTGCTTCTGCCGCAGTCCCAAGAAGCTGAACAAGCTGTAATAGGTGCTGTCCTTGCTCAGAGCGATTGCCTGAATAAGATTATTGAAATACTTCCTAATTCCAGATATTTTTACAAACCATCCCATCAGATGATCTATGATGCCATACTGAAAATATATGATAAGAATGATCCTGTAGACCCTTTAACATTGTCTGAATACTTGCAGAATAATAATCAAATAGATGAGGTTGGAGGAAGGCTTTATATTGGACTTTTGCTTTCTCATGCTCCTCTTGCTGTAAATGCTGAAAAATATGCTCAAATTGTATATGAAAAATACTTGTTACGTGAAATTATTTATGCTGGTAACTCCATTGCAAAAATTGGATATGAAGAATCTCAGGCTGAGAATGCTGTAGAAAGAGCTGAACAGCTAATTTTTAATCTTGGACAAAAAAGAACCAGTCAGACCTTGGTTCAAATCAGTAGTCTTGTAAATGATACCTGGGAAAGGCTTGAGCAGCGTGAACAAAACAAGGGTGAACTTCTGGGACTTGATACAGGTTTTTATGACTTAAATGCACTTACTTCGGGATTGCAAAAATCAGATTTAATTATTCTTGCTGCCAGACCCAGTATGGGTAAAACAGCATTTGCCTTAAATGTAGCTGAGCATGTTGGTGTAGTACAAAAAAAAACAGTTGCTCTGTTTAGTCTTGAAATGTCAAAAGAACAGGTTATACAGAGAATGGTATGTTCAAGGGCAGCGGTAGATGCAAATAAAATGAGATTTGGTCAATTGCAGCAGGATGATTGGACCAAGCTAGGTATTGCATTTGGAGATTTAGGTGATGCTCAGATTTATGTGGATGATACAGCAGTTTTAACTGTCATGGAAATGAAAGCTAAAACCAGAAGATTAAAAACTGAACTTGGAAAACTAGATCTTGTTATAGTAGATTACCTGCAGCTTATGGAAGGACATAGAGCTGATAATCGGGTTCAGGAAATATCTGATATTTCGCGTGGTCTAAAGGCGCTTGCTCGTGAACTTGATGTACCTGTAATTGCTATAAGCCAGCTTTCAAGAGCAGTTGAAGCACGTCAGAATAAAAAACCAATGTTATCGGACCTGCGTGAAAGTGGCTCAATAGAACAAGATGCAGATATTGTAATGTTTATTTACCGGGATGAATACTATAATCCGGAAACTACAAATAAAGGCGAGGCTGAAGTAATAATTGCAAAACAACGTAATGGTCCAACAGGGCGGTTAACTATTTTATTCCAGCCAAATATTACAAAGTTTAGGAATCCTGCAAGAACGTTTGTGTAGAAAGCTGAGTTATTAAACTACTGAAAAAGTCACAAAAGCTCAGCATATGCCCTGGAGCGAGCGTATCCCTCCTAGGGTGTAAGGGAGCGAAAGGGCATATGCTGAGCATAAAAAAGTGACTTTTTCAGTGAAACTTATTTGAGCGAAGCGTAATACCCCGTGGCTTGCCACGAGGGATTTAGCAAGCGAAATCAAACCGACTTCCAAATCCCGACGACTGGTGACGAAGTCAAAAATCGGCGTAATACCCTGTTGCTTGCAGCAGGGATAGCCGATTTTAAGGAAGTCGGTTTATTTAATGTTTGTGAAGCCTTGCAGAAAAAAGAATTATTTCAACAAGCTCATCATATTTAATTCCAGCATGGTTTGCTTGTGCAGGGAGGTCGCTGGTATCTGTCATGCCGGGTAATGAATTTATCTCTAATAAATATGGAATATTATTTTGATCCAATATAAAATCAACTCTTCCAAAAGAAGAACATCCCACACTTGTAAAAATTCCCAGGGCTTTATCTTCCAGTTCTTTAAGAGCTTGAGTGTCTAATTTTGCAGGAAGAATAAATTCTGTAAGTCCTTTGGTATATTTTGCTTCAAAATCATAGAATTCATTTTTTGGTTTTAATTCAAGAACAGGAAGGACTTTTAGCTGATTTTTAACTTCAAGTAAGCTTACTGTAAGTTCTCTTCCGGGGATAAACTCTTCAACAATATAATCAGATGCATTTAAATCGATGCTGTTTATTTTATTTTTTAATTCTTCCAGAGTTTTAATTTTAAAGGTGTTTACGCTAGATCCATCGTCTCTGGGTTTTAAAAATACTGCTTGTTCTTTTTTTGTTAGATCATGCCAAATGCTTTCCATTTCCAGGCTAATGTTTTGCTTATGTGATTTATTGATTACCTGTCCTTTTGGAGTAGAAATGTTGTTACTTCTTGCTATTAGTTTAGTTAGCCATTTGTCCATTGAAATAGCACTAGCTAGCACAGATGAACCCGTATAGGGAATCTTTAACCATTCAAGGATTCCCTGAATAGCACCATCTTCGCCGTATTTTCCATGTGTAAGTAAAAAGGCAATTTCAATCTTATTTTTTAAATTAAAAATATCATCTGGAGATTTTATGTCTATAAGAGCTGTATTTTTATAGCCTATTTTCTTTAGTGCATTAAATGAATTTAATCCTGACCTGAGTGAGATTTCTCGTTCGCTTGATATACCACCACAAATAACCCCTACTTTTGTTTCTTTTGTTATATCCACATATATATTCTAGCTGCTAAAATGATTGATATGAATAGATCGTACAGCGAGATAAATGAAAAGATTAAGACAGGCACAGCAAAGGTACTGACTGCGCTTGAATCTAAGGAAGTAATTAAGGAAAAAGGAGTTAAGTACTTACTGGAAAATATAGATGTAGTTGTTTGTAGTGCTTTTGAAATGCATGTAAATGCATTATTGTATTTAAGTTTTGGTCAAACCGATCCATTGATTTATTTTTCCCAAGCATATATTAACGATATTCATGCATATCCTGTCGGACCTACGGATTTGGTTTTATCCTGTGTTGCTTCATCTATAGAAAATCATGAGTATGGAGGCTCTCATGTATTGGAGGAATTAGTAAAAGGGAAAGACATACATTTAAAAGGATTTGGAAAACATTTAGAAGTTTTTACAAATAAAGAATTTGAAACGTGGTTTAATCTGAAGCAATTAAATCAAGCTCGATTAATACTTAATCAGGCAGTTACCCAAAATAATATTGTTGCTGCAAATTCTGGAGATAAAGACATTAATTCATACATGGGTACTTTAATAGGAAAGCTTGAAAATTCTACTTATAATTCTTCAAGTTACCTTAACCCACTTATTAATGATCCATTTTGTAAAACAGTGGGTATAGGAACAAAAATCTGGATAGCAGGTTCGCAGGGTTTTATAACTGGTCATGGTACAAATCATAATCCTCTCCAAAAAAGAAATAAATTTGGAATTCCTCTTGCTACAGGTACAACCTTATCAGCAAATTGTGATATTAATTCAATGAATCCAAAATGGGTAAGGGGCGGTTATTTGAAGTCTTTTGGACCGGTTCTTTATATAGGCATTGGTATTCCTGTCCCGGTTTTAAATGAAGAAATCGCTCATTCTCTATCTATAACCGACGATAAAATTCATACGACAATTGTTGATTTTTCAATTCCACGCAGAACAAAGCCAATCTTTGGACAATGCAGTTATAGTGAACTTAGAACAAGTACGATTTTAATTAATAATAAACCTACTTTGTCAGCGCCATTGTCCAGTATGTCAGGAGCTATTGAAATTGCAGGGTTGATTCGTAATGAAATCCAAAATAAAACATTTTATTTGTCTGAGCCGATTGAGCGTATTAATACGGAGATTGAAATGAAAAAACTTGATCCTCGCCTGGGAGAAGCTGTTTAAATGTTCTTTAAAAATATAAACATGAAGTTGAAATTATTTACTTTATTAACACTGTCAATTTTGACAGTGTTAATGGTTTTTGCAGAAGACAAAAGTTCTCTCTCTGAAATCATTTCTTTTAAAGCAGAAAACAATCATCTATTTGTTGAGGTTGCAAAAAAATATCCACAAGTAGTGTTTCTTCAGGAGCCAAGCAAATTAAATGTTAAGTTTATAAATGCTAAATACCATAAACAATTTAAGTTAGATGAAGAAATGATTAGTAATCTTCTCAAACAATTAACATTTATAAAAGATGTGACTCTTTCTGTAAATAAAAATATAGATTTACAAACAGAAAGCATCTCGATTGATTTTGATTTATTGCCGGAGAATCAGGTGGCTCCAAAAGTGATTTCTACGATTAAAAATAAAGTAACCATAGTTTTTGTTGTTAAGCAAGACGTTCTTGATGCAGAGCAAAAAAAGAATGAATCAGAGAAGCAAAAACAGGAATTAAATAATAAAATTACTGAAAAATATAATATTGCAGCAACGGAATATGCTAAAGGAAATCTGAGTAGTGCCGAAAATATATATAAGGAAATAATAGCTGAGCATCCTGATTTTTTAGCGGCAAAATACAACCTTGCAAGAATCTCTCTGGATAAAAATAATTATGATGAAGCAATTGGGTTATTGAAATCAATTTTAGATGACTGCAATGCTTTGCCTAATGAGCTTAAGGACAATAAACTACTTCTTCTTGCTCATAATTTACTTGGAATCGTCTATTATCATAAAGATTTAGTGACAGATTCAAACGCTGAGTTTTCCAAGGTTATTGAAATAAACAATCAATTTCCTGATGTCTATTTCAATATAGCTTTAAACCATGAAAAAGATAAAGATTTAACTGCTGCAATTGCTAACTTACAAAAAGCTGTAGATTTAAATCTGAATTATTCTGAAGCTTATTTTCATCTAGGCATATTAAATGCAGTTCTTGAAAATAAGCAAGAAGCTATAAATTCTTTTAATAAAGTAATTGAAATCGCTTCAAATCAAAATCTTGTTGATCTAAGTAAAGAGGAGTTAAAAAAACTTGATAAAAAAAGATTCAAATTATTTAAGTAACATTTCAAAAGAGTGGATATTTTTGCAAACAGGCATTTCTTCCGGCTTGCAAAACATGCTTTTAGATGCTTTTCTCTTAGATGAAATGAATAAAGGCAATATTAAATTACCTGTTCTGCGGACATATGGCTGGGAAGTGCCTACTTTATCACTGGGAGCGAGTCAGATAAAAAAACATAATTATAAATCCGATCTTTGTAATATAAATATGGTTAACCGTATAACAGGTGGTCAGGCTGTCTATCATGATACGTCGGAGTCTGAAATAACATATTCTCTTGTTTTTAATCATTCAGGAAGTGCCAGAAAAATATATTTTGAAATTGGAAGTATCCTTATTTCTTTTTTAAATAAATACGGATTAATTGCTGATTTTGGATATTCGGATAAATCCTACGATAGTAAATTTAATTGTTTTGATTCAAAGACATCAGCTGATATTGTTGTAAATAATACTAAAATTATTGGCAGTGCTCAGTGCAGAAAAAAACATTCTATTTTGCAGCATGGATCAATAAAATTAAATAAAATCCGTGAACTAGTACATTGTCAACAAAGTTTTCATACCTTGCGCCATTCACTGCGGGTCCTGCCGCCTGTAGGTTCCCCTCCATCCTGCGGTGCAGTAGCTCCTCGGATGGACACCTCCCTTCCGGCGTCACCCCCAGTGAATGGGACACTTAATTATTTAGTTGACGTTACGCTAGGACCTTGTAATATTGACTTTCACAGTGCTGAGAATTACTTAAAACAATCTTTTGAAGAGGTCTTAAATATTACATTTTTAACTATAAATATGAAAGCTGATAAAATTATATTTTCCGGAGAAAAAAATTGCCTGTTAAAATTAAAAACCTAAAGAATCTATATCCTTATGATGATGTTGCTGAAATTTATGATTTGCCTTTTCTGGAGCTTGTTTTTAGAGCACATTCAATTCATAGACTAAATCAGCCTTTAAATAAAATACAATTATGTACACTTAGTAATATTAAAAGCGGTAATTGTCCTGAAGATTGTAAGTATTGTCCACAAAGTTCCAGATATAATACAGAAATTGAAAAATATAAGCTTCTCCATAAGGATGAAGTATTGAAACAGGCATTACATGCAAAGGAAAATGGTGCTACCAGATTTTGTATGGGTGCTGCCTGGAGAGATGTACCTGATAATAAAGATTTTGATGATATTTTAAATATTGTAAGTAATGTTGCTGCGTTAAAGATGGAGGTTTGTTGTACTCTTGGAATGTTAACTTATGAGCAGGCTATACGGTTAAAGGATGCAGGCTTAACTGCATATAATCATAATCTTGATACCTCGGAAGAATATTATAAAGAAATAATTACTACAAGGACATATAAAGATCGATTAGAGACCATTCAAAATGTTTCAGATGCAGGGATTCAGGTATGCTGCGGGGGAATTGTTGGTCTTGGTGAAGATAGAAAAGACAGAATTGAATTAATTAAAACATTAGCTAATTTATCTCCGCAGCCTGAATCAGTTCCCATAAATGCTCTTGTTACTGTAAAGGGTACGCCACTTGAAGGGCAGAAGCCTATTGATTCTTTTGAAATTGTGCGTTCTATTTCAACTGCCAGAATATTTATACCAAAAGCAAAAGTCAGATTATCTGCTGGTAGATTAGAAATGAGTGAAGAACTTCAGGCACTTTGTTTTCTGGCTGGTGCTAACAGTATATTTACAGGCGAAAAACTTTTAACTACTGATAATCCATCCTTTAGTAAGGATAAGGAACTGTTTCAAAAATTAAAGTTAGATGCAATGTAGAAATGTGGAAATGTAGAAATGTAGAAATTAAGCTATTTGTTTCTTAAATCTGTTAATTGCAAGCCACATTATTACCAGTCCATAAAGTACTAAGGGTATTAAACTATGAAGCAAACTGCCAAAAGTTGCTCCACGTAAGATAATTCCTCTTAGAATCTCTAAAAAATAAGTTAATGGAATAAAATAACCAATCATATTCATTATTAAGGGCATATTTTCTCTGGGAAATATAAATCCGCTTAATAGGATGGAAGGAATAATAACAAGTTGTAGAAGCTGTATGGCTTGGGAGTGATTTTCTGCAGCTGTTGAAATTAATAATCCTAAAGAAAGACTTGTAAACAAAAAAACCATTGATAACAGAAACAGTAAAATTATGCTCCCATGAATTGGAACCTTAAATAATAAAACCATAATAAGGGTTACTAGTGTAAATTGCATTATGCCTATAAATGCATAGGGAATCAGTTTCCCTATAAGAAGTCCGCCCTGTCCAATTGGAGTAACCATAAGTTGTTCAAGGGTTCCTTTTTCTTTTTCTTTTACAATTGCTAGTGCAGTTAAAAAGGTGGTTATAATTTGAAGTATTACGCCAAGCAGTCCTGGAATCATAAAGTTTGCACTTTTTAGATCAGGGTTAAAAAGGACTCTAGTCCTTGGGTCAATTAATTTAGTATTTAATCCTATAGATTCTTCTAAGATCATTGATCCAAAATTCTGGATAATTAATGCAGCTGTGTTTGAGGCTTGTTGTGCAACTGTTGAGTCTGAGCCATCCACAAGAATCTGAATTTGTGTTGGATTATTTAAGAGAACATTTGCTTGAAAGTCTGCAGGTATTACAAAACCAGCCTTTACTTTTCCATCCACAATTTTATCTATGAGCTCGTTTTCATTACTCGGGTAATATTTAATGTCAAAATATTTAGAGTTTTGCAATTTCTCGGCAATTAATTTAGAATAATTTGTTCTATCAAAATCCAAGACTGCGCTTCTTATGTGTTTTATATCCATGTCTATCGCATAACCATAGATCATTAATTGGATTGCAGGAATTAACAATGAAAGCGACAGGGTCAGCCTGTCGTTAAATATGTGTATGATCTCTTTTTTTGCAATGGCTTTTAAACCCCAAAAAAAATTGCCTTGAAATAACAATCTTTTATTACTATTCAATTTTTTGCCTCCTGGTAATTTGAACAAATAAATCTTCAAGTTCCTTTGTAGAACCTGCAAGTTCAGAAGTCAGTCCATAGGCGATGAGTCTTCCGTTAAAAATATAACCTAATTTAGAACATCTTTCTGCCTCGTCCATGTAATGAGTGGTAATAAAAAGAGTTAAACCTTCTTTTGTAAGTTTAAAAAATAAATCCCACATTTCTTTTCTGGCGACAGGATCTATTCCTGCTGTTGGTTCATCAAGGAATATGATTTCTGGTTTGTGTACCAGTGCACATGCAAACGCAAGCCTTTGTTTGAAACCGCCGGATAACTTTTTTGTTTGCTTGTCTTTTTCATCTGTAATATTTGTAAGTTCCATTAATTCAAGTATTCTTTTTTCTCGTTCAATTTTGTTTACTTTATAGAGCTCACCGTAAAAATTTAAATTTTCTTTTACTGTAAGGTCATCATATAAACTGAATCGCTGAGACATATAACCAATATTCCGTCTAATTTCCTCGCCTTCTGTTAAAATGCTGTATCCTCTTACAGTAGCATTACCTGCAGAAGGTGCTATTAACCCGCAGAGTAATTTTATAGTCGTGGATTTCCCGGATCCGTTAGGACCCAAAAACCCAAATATTTCACCTTTATTTATCTGAATATTTAAATTGTTAACTGCTAATTTCTTATCAAATTCTTTTGAAAGATTTGTGGTTTTAATTGCAATTTCTGGATTCATTATCTTAGCTTGTTAGATGATTAAAGTTTTACAGAAACATACATTCCATCACGTAATTTATTTTCTTTATTTTGGATTTGAGCTTTTATAGGATATACAAGATTTGTCCTTTCCTCTGCTGTTTGAATGTTTCGTGGAGTGAATTCTGCCTGCGAGCCAATATAACTTATGTGACCATCAAAGTATTCACCTGGATATGCATCAGCAACTACTTTTAGTTTTTGATTTAATTTTATTTTTGATAGCTTATTGCTGGGTATATATACCCTTACATAAATATCGCTTAGGTCAGTTATTGTGGCTAATTGTTGATTTGATTTTATTAGCTCTCCGACTTTTAAATCGAAACTACTCACTTCGCCATTAATAGGTGAAATTACAGTAAGCTCATTTACATATTTTTCAAGCTCAGTTATTTTTGCATTGAAGTATTCAACCTGAGATGCAAGTGCATTTACCTGATCTTTCCTGGGACCTTCTATAACAAGGGATTCGTTTTCTCTGGCGTTTATGTAATCTTGTTCAGAGCTGATTACTTCTTTCTCAGCAACTTCAAATCGTGTTTTATAATTATCATAGGTTTGTTTTGATATTGCACCATCTTTAAATAAGCTTTCCATACGCTTGTAATCTGATAATGCATTTGTATATTTTGCTTTAGCTTCTTCATGTAGTGCCTTTGAACGAATTGTTTGGGCTTTTGCTTGTGCAAGTTCCTGTGACCTGGCTCCTTTTTTTAAATCAGCTAATTCTGAATATGCTTTATCTCTATTTGCTTTTGCCTGGTTTAACTGAGCAATTATTTCATCTCCTTCCAGCTCAAGTATTATCTGTCCTCTTCTAACGTAATCGCCTTCTTTAATGTAGATTTTTTTAATTCGGCCTCCTACTTTTGGACTTACTCTTACATCTTTAGCTTCAATGCTATTCGATAATATGATTTGGCGAGGATGCTGTTGTAACCATAAATGGTATGAAAACCATGCAATAAAACCCACTAAAATTATAGGTATAAGTTTTACGAATTTTTGAATTATGTTGTACATGATAAATTAGTCTTAGTTCTTGTTTAAGTGTTATTTTGTAAAATATGAGCTTTATAATAACTAGAGGCATTTATAACCCCATGATGAAGACTATAAAATCATTCAAAAGTTTAGCATTTATTTCAATATTAATTTTAACTTCTTTACCTGTTTTATCAAATGAATTAAAAGAATCTGAGAATGAATCAATTTTTTCTAGCAAGATAATTTCACCGATAATGCTTGAAGCAAGAATTGATGTACCTCTTGAATTAAATCTAGAAAAGGTCTTAAATATAGCAGCTTTACAGAATCTGGATCTTATCCAGTCAAGATATCAAAAAAACATAAATAAGTGGAAGCTTTGGGAAAATATTGGAAACTGGTTCCCTGACTATAAGCTGGGTCTTTTAGGACAGAGGCTAGATGGTCAATTTTTAATTGGTGGTGTTTTTCCTGTAATGGCTCTTACAAGCAATGCTAATGCTTATATGAGGTTTGATTACCATTTTTTTGAAGGTGGAAAAGGTTTATTTAATACTCTGGCTGCAAAAAAATTATATAAATCAGCAGATGAAAACTTATCTGCTTCTCAAAAAGATATCTTTCTTATAGTTACTAAGGCTTACAATCAACTCCTTAAAGAAAAAGCACAACTAAATGTTTTTGCAAAATCAGTTGAGGAAGCTCAAAGTGAGCTTGAGTTAAATAAAAATCTTGAAAAGTCAGGAGCTGGAACCAAATTTGATGTTTTACAATCTGAAGCGCAGCTTGCCGAGCAAGAGCAGAAATATATTGTTCAGCAGTCAGAATTTAGGGAAGCATCGATAAATCTTGCTCGAATATTGAACTTGGAACAAGGTATTCATATAAAACCTGATGAAAAGGATTTAATAGTGAAAAAGCTTTTTGATATTGATAAGCCAATCTCTGAGATACTCTCTGTGGCTATGGAGAACAGGTCTGAAATTAAAAAAGCTCAATATGAGTATAGTGCTCAAAAATATTATATTGGTTCTGCGTATTCAGCTTTTCTTCCCCGTGCAAACTTTTTTGGTCAGTTTGGCGGGACAGGAAATGTCTTTTTTCACAGAACTAAAGTAAATGAGATTGTTCCTGATGCCATTCGTTTAAATCCTGACGGAAGTCCTGTTGCACAAATGGTCACTAGAGGCAGAAGAATGTATCAGACTTTTGATCCTCAGGTTGACTTGTCTGATATTACCAATGTTTCAAATGTTGTTAGAGGAGCAGGTGATCCCTTCCTTAATAAAATCGATGATTCATTAATGACGAGTAAATTTTTAGGTGTTCAAATTGACTGGGAGCTTGCAGATGGCTTAGGTATACCGACTGTTTCTCGAATAAATCAGGCAAGATATCAAGCCAATCTAGCAAAGATTGTTCTAAATAAAATTAATCAGAATATTGAGCAAGAAGTAAGAACAGCATATTTAAACGTTCAAGCTAATGAAAAATTACTTGATGTGACAAAACGCAGAGTTAATGCTGCTTCTGAGGCATTGAGATTAGCTAAGTTAAGATTAGAAAATGGTGTTGGAATTAATCTTGAATTGTTAAATGCACAAAAACAATATGCTGATGCTCTTGCGTCAGAGGTAGATGCTGTAATTAACTATAATAATTCACAGGCAGAATTGTTGCATAGTCTTGGTCTAATAACTATTGAAAGTCTTATTTGACTGAAGCGTAATACCCTGCAGTCTTGCTGCAGGGATATAAGCGAAGGAAAACAAACGACTTCCTTATAATGCGACAACCGTTGCTGCAGGCAAAAATCGGCGTAATACCATGTAGTCTTGCTACATGGATAGCCGATTTTAGGGAAGTCGTTTATTGTAAATTCAAAATGAATGTTTAAATTAATAAGTTGCTGAGTAGAGTATTGTTAAAAGGTAGGATCTTTAAGTGGTATCTTTAGCCATATTCTAAGGAATTCTCTTAGCTGTCCCAAAACTCTGATTAACTTAAATTCAGACCAGAGCTTTACCGTCTTATTAAAAGTCAATAAACCAATGAAATAAAAAAATATAAAGAATGGTATATAAATAAATAATCTCAATACAAATCTTATAAAATCAAATATTATAAATCCCCTTCCGCCTTTTCTAACGGTAGATATGCCATTTCTGTAGTGCCAGCTTTTAATAAATTCTATACTCATTCTGTAAGAAGAAACAGGATGATAGACGATGGCTTTTGGATAATAAAATATAGGTTCTTTGTTCTTTAGTAATCTGGAGCAAAATTCTGTATCTTCGCATGGAATGCCTCCATATCCAACTCTTCCAAGATCCTCTCTAAACCCTCCAAATTTTATAAATAATTCCTTGTAAATCCACATGTTTGCGCCAATAGGATTTGTCTCTTCTTTTGAGATTGGATAACATATTTCTTTCTCACCGTTATCGTGTGAAGGAAATATTTTTTGACTCAGTGAAAAAGGTCCATGCAGATTTATGTAGGATGGTTTTTCTTTTTCCCATAAGGGAATTACTTTTCCTCCAAAAGCTTTATATGGATATTTATTTATTGAGGTTATGATTTCAGCTAGCCAATTTTCATCGAGAACAATATCATCATCAATAAATATGATTATTTCCCCTTTAGAAATTTCAATCCCTTTGTTTCTGGCTTTTGCAAGTCCTTGTCTGCTTTCAAAGTCATATCTTAAGAAGTTGCAGTTCTTCTGGAAGTTAAGTGTTATTTCTTTTGTTTCATCACTAGAGTTATTGTCTATTAATAGTATTTCAATATTAGAATTATTTTGTTTTTCTACTTTATTTACCTGTTTAATCAGGTTTTCAAGCAATGGTTTTAATAGTTTTGCTCTATTATAAGTACAGAGTAAAATAGTTAGATAAAATTGTTTTTGCATATGAATATAAGCTTAATTGAAAAGCAATCAGGTTCAGAAGAAATTACGCAGTGGCCTCGTAACGTAGATCAGTTTACACCACTCATGAAGCAATTTCTCGAAATTAAATATAAATATGATTTAGATGTATTACTTTTTTTTAGGGTGGGTGACTTTTATGAAACATTTTTTGAAGACGCAAAAATAATTTCAAAAGAGTTGGAATTAACTTTAACCGGAAGAGCAGAATCAAGTTATCCTGGGGGTAGGATTCCAATGGCAGGCGTACCTGCTAAAGCCATTGTTAATTATGTCTCAAGACTCCTGGATAAAGGATTTAAGGTTGCCATCTGTGAACAAATGGAAGATCCTGCACTTACTAGAACTATTGTTAAAAGAGAGGTGACAAAATTATTAACTCCAGGTACAGTTCTTGAAACCGACTGGCTTCCACAGAGCAAGAATAATTACATTGCTTCAGTCTTTAAAGATAATAAGAATAAATTATATGGATTTGCATATGCTGATATTTCTTGTGGAGAGTTTTATTTTACAGTTATAAATTATGAGCAGTTACTCTCTGAGCTAGGCAGAATTAATCCTTCAGAAATCCTTGTTCCTTCAAACATGAAAAAGCAAGAAGGCTTTATAGTTAAAGAAAAGGTTCTGGAAATAGATGATTACATTAAACAAAACTGGTATTGTACAGGTATTGATTCAACATATTTTAAAAAGGATTTTGCTGAAAAAAGAATTGCAGAAGAACTTAAAATAACCTCACTGAGTAGCCTTACTGATGAAGAGTTTTTTGCTGGTCTTGTTTCTTCTGGAGCAATTCTTTCATATATTGATACTACGCAAGTAAATGAAAGACCGTCTTTTGAAAAAATTATTCCTTATTCAATAAGTTCTTATCTTAGTCTGGATAAAACGACCAGAAAAAATCTTGAATTAACAGAAGGAGCTAAAGATTCATCATATGAAGGCTCGCTTCTTTGGGCAATTGATTTTACAAAAACCCAAATGGGTAAAAGAAAGCTTAGAAACTGGCTTGAGCAGCCATTGCTTGACATTAATGCCATTAGTCAGAGATTAAATTGCGTGGATGAGCTTATAAAAAATAAGTCTATCTTTTATGATTTATCAAATTCACTTGAAAAAATATTTGATCTTGAAAGAATTAGTTCAAGACTGTCTGCATCTAGTGTAAATGCAAAAGAGCTTACAGCATTAAAAAACTCATTAATGGAAATCCCAAGCATTGCAAATGTAATTAAGAATCTTACTCTACCGTTATTTAAAAATATAATTAATTATCCAAAAGAAATAAATATTGTAGTTGAACTTATTGAAAGAGCAATAATAGATAACCCATCGAATATTCTTACTGAAGGAAATCTAATTAAGCCTGATTTTAATCCTGAAATTAAACAACTAAAAGAAATTATTGAAAATGGGGATAGCTGGCTGAAGTCATTTGAGTCAATTGAAAGACAAAAAACAGGAATTAAGAACTTAAAAGTAGGATTTAACAGGTCATTTGGTTATTTTATTGAAATCAGCAAGGGGAATCTATCGTTGGTGCCAAAAGAATACATATGCAGGCAAACCATGGTTAATTCATCCAGATTTATTACTGAAGAGCTTAAAGAATTTGAACAAAAAGCACTTCATTCCGAACAAAAAATTAAATCTCTTGAATATGAAATATTTTGTCAGATTAGAGAAAAAGTAAAAGAATACAGCTCAATCATCAGAGAGATTGCATTTAATATTTCTACTCTAGATGCTTTATTTTCATTTGCGCAGACTGCAATTATAAATAACTATAAAAGACCAGCTTTGGATGATTCATCTTTAATAGAGTTAAAAGGCTCCAGGCATCCTGTTATTGAAAAAAAAGTCGGTTTTAATAACTTTGTTTCAAATGATGTGTTTCTTGAGTCAGGAAAATCTGAGGTAAAACAACAACTAATAATTTTAACCGGACCAAATATGGCTGGTAAGAGTACTTATATGAGGCAAATTGCATTAAATATTATTCTTGCTCAGGCGGGATCTTTTGTACCATGTGATTATGCAAAAATTGGAATAGTGGATCAGATATTTACCCGGGTAGGTGCTACGGATGATATTGCACAAGGGCAGTCTACATTTATGGTAGAGATGGTTGAAACCAGTGCCATCATAAACAGAATGACTGAAAGAAGTTTAATCTTACTGGATGAAGTAGGAAGAGGAACCAGTACTTATGATGGTGTAGCCATTGCATGGGCATTGGCTGAGTATCTGGTAAAAAATAAAAATCCCAGAACTGTTTTTGCAACACATTTTCATGAACTAAATGGTCTTGCAGATTTATACTCGTCAATCTGTAATTATCAAGTCACAGTAAAAGAAGAAGAAGGTCATGTGATTTTTTTAAGAAAAGTAATTCCAGGTGGTGCTGATAGAAGTTATGGAATAGAGGTGGCTAAAATGGCAGGCTTGCCAAAGCCCCTTCTAGAGCGGGCTCAGAGCATTATGGCTACCATGTATGGCAAGTCAAAAGCATCGCTAAAAAAAGACTCTATAAAATCTCAGATTGAATCTGGGCAGTTAAGTTTGTTTGATTAGTCTATTAGATAGATATATTAAACATATTTAATAAACTTTTTAAATGCAATCTTTAGAAAATATTTAGATTTTATCTTTATTTTACATACTTATTTTTAGTATATTTAATAATGTAAGAATTGTAAGAGTATAAATAAACTAATTATTATGCCAAATTTAACAGTTACTCCAACGCCTAATTTAAATAGCTTAATGGTTTTATTAGCTAGAAAGCGACTTGCTGGTGTAAAGCCTGATTCATTTGAGCATCTTGAAGAAGTTGTTAAAGCTTGCCCTGTTGCAGGAAGAATACATGCTGGATTACCAGTATGGGCTACAACAATGTCAAGAGCACATCAAATTATCAATGATCTATGTCAAGGAGATCTTTTTTTTAGAATTAAAGAAGCAAAGCTGGGATTAAATGATTTAGGCATAAACACTATTTTTGTAGGTAAAGCTTCTGTTTCAGATGTTATGGAGGCTCTTTATCATGCATATGGAGACTTATTAGCCACTCAAACAGATGATATTTATCCTCTAGGTTTTATTGCTGCATTAAAAGTATATGAATTGGCAGGCAATGAGTTATCTGTCTTAGAAAAGCAAATAACAGAATGTGAAACTACTGCAACAGATATTTTAAATGAGTTTTTTCAATTACCAACAGAGCAAATTGAATTGCTGATAAATTCAAGAATTATTATCGGACATCATGAGGCAGAGTTAAGAAAAGCTGCTTAACGTTTAAATATTTCTATAGTTCCATGGCAGCTAACTCTCCACGTTTAATTAAATCGTCTTTTGATAACTTTTCTTCCTCACTCATGGCTTTATAGAATTCACTGTCATAGCGTCTGGTTCTAACTACTATGGGCATGGGCATTGCATAGCCGAACATAAGTACTTCCTGCTTAGGATTCAATTGTGAAAGAATATCTTTTAAAGCGTTGCCTCCAGATTCACCTACAAAAACTGAGTTTATGTCATTATCATCATTTAAGAGTAAAGTAGCTCTGGTGCCAATCTGGGACATGATTTCATTATCTATTCCTGAGGGTCTTTGATCTACGATTAAGAGAGTAACATTATATTTTCTAAGCTCACGTGCAATGGTTCCAAATGTGCCGGATTTTGCTACCTGAGGTGAAAGAAACTTATGAGCTTCTTCAATTGTGATAACTAATCTATTTGGTTGTTTAAATTTATTTCTGTCCTGCAAGTGAGTTTCCATCATTTCTACGTAGGCATTATGTATCTGTCTGGTAATAATGTTTGATGCCAGAAGATAGCTTTTTAAGTTGTTCTGTCTGCCAAATTGTAAAACTACACTTTTACCGTTTGTAAGTAAGTTTATTATTTGTTTTATGCTATCAGAAGTAGTTACTGATTTTAGATATTTTACTGAATCTACAAGTGAAGTTAATCTTCTTTGAAGAGCCAAAAGTGACATTTCACTTACATTGTTTTGTGCTGAAAATTCCTTTATCTCTCCAATTGACAT